>JACLAD010015389.1_pt1 | contig 90540 bp, 140 predicted proteins | sample 8027901 | NCBI WGS metagenome assembly JACLAD01 (sample SAMN15725071, study PRJNA655200) | protist metagenome | isolation source: fluorescence activated cell sorting (FACS) single amplified genomes of... | place: Spain: Blaines Bay Microbial Observatory, Mediterranean Sea | collected 2016-07-05 | reverse complement strand
AGAAGAAGTAATAAACAAAGGTGGTAAGTCAGGTGCTTGGGTTGTAGATCATTGCCATACCACAGATAAGTTTAGAGGTTGGTTATGTCATTCATGTAACCGACTTCTTGGTATATGCAATGATGATATTTCTAATTTGAAAAGAGCAATTAAATATTTAAAAAATTGTAACTTTCATTGACAATTCAAGATAAGTAATGTAGTATATAAGTTATGAAATGTAAGATAACTCTGAAAGATGAAGTGAATTGCAAAGTAGAAGGCTTAGATATAGACACACGTAGAAAGTGTGAAAAAGAATTAAAGTTTTTTCTTCCTTATGCATATCACGTACCAGCATTTAAGCTAGGTAGATGGGATGGATGTACTTCTTATTTCACTATAGGTGGAATAACATATACCAATCTACTAGACAAAGTGTTACCTATTATTATGGGTCAGGGCTATGAAATAGACCTAAATGATTTACGTTTTAAATATGACTTTCAATTTGATCCTGTAGATGAAAAAACATATCAAAACAAAGTATGGCCTGTAGGTCATGTTGTAGCAGGTGAACCTGTAATTCTAAGAGACTATCAAGTAGAAATTATTAACAAGTATCTAGCAACACCACATTGTTTACAGGAGATAGCTACAGGTGCCGGTAAGACGCTAATAACCGCGGCATTAAGCAATAAAGTAGAAAAGTATGGAAGGAGCATTGTTATTGTACCTAACAAAGATTTAGTTACACAAACATATGCTGATTATGCAAATCTCGGACTAGACGTTGGCGTATATTACGGTGACAAAAAAGAATTAGGACATACCCATACTATTTGTACTTGGCAGAGTTTAAACAGTATAAGAAAACGATTTAAAGAAGGTGAATCAGATTTAAGTTTACAATCTTTTGCAGAAGATGTAGTTTGTGTAATAGTTGATGAAGTACACCAAGCAAAAGCAGAAGTATTAAAAGAATTATTAACAAAAGACTTTTCAAACATTCCATTAAGATGGGGTCTAACAGGTACTATACCAAAAGCTGATCATGAGAAAGTTAGTTTACAGGCTTGTTTAGGAGAAGTTACACACAGATTGGCGGCTAGTGAACTACAAGAAAAAGATGTTCTCAGTCAATGCCATGTTAACGTTGTGCAATTAAAAGAAGTAGCAGAGTATAATAATTATCAGAGCGAATTAACTTACTTAACTACTAATGCTTCACGTATGAAGTATATTAGTGAGTTAATTAAAAAAGTATCCGCTTCGGGTAATACTCTTGTACTAGTAGATAGAATCAAAGCAGGTCAGTTAATATGCGACAATATAGCTGAAGCTAACTTTGTTAGTGGGGAGATGAAAACTACTACACGTAAAGATCATTATGACGACATTAATGAAGGAACTAATCAAATTGTTGTAGCAACATATGGTGTTGCGGCAGTAGGTATTAATATTCCACGTATATTTAATCTTGTTTTAATAGAACCAGGAAAGAGCTTTGTCAGAGTTATACAAAGTATTGGACGTGGTATTAGAAAAGCAGAAGATAAAGATAATGTGCAAATATGGGATATTACAAGTTCAGCTAAATTTAGTAAAAGACATCTTACAGAACGTAAGAAATTTTACAAAGAAGCAAATTATCCATTTACTATTGAAAAAGTAAATTGGCTTTAAGGAATAAAAATGAAAATATTAACAGTAGAGAATAACACGTATGAACTTGACGACATACCAGATACAATTGAAGACTTAAGGTACAGTATTTTAGATTATAGCAATCCTAGTCATATAGACTATTATTTTATACCACTTGTGTTCTTAGAAAGTTTTTATGCACCAGCCGCAGTATTAAAAATTGGTGAACATAGTATTACAATGCCATTAGACTGGAGTGTGGTAATTTGTGATCCAAGTGTAGGAGATCCAGAAGTAGTAAGTTTAATGAGTTTAAATGATAGAGGTTTTAGTGTGTTTGCATTTAACCCTATAACAGGTTATACTCCAAAGTTTATGGATATTCAAATTACAAATATCTACACAGACGTAAAATGGTATGCACCTAAATTAAAATTTGGACATTTACTAAATGTTCCACTACATGACGGGCCAAATGCACCATGTGTATTGTTTGTTAAAGAAGCTAACAAACTTCCAGAGGTACTTGACATAAGTGAACTTTGGTAGTATTATGGAGAAACAAGAAGAAGATCCATTTAAACCAAAAGATACTTGTAGCATATGTGATAGTAAGTACGACGAAGACGCAGGTGGAATACAAGGACACTTTGGTATATTACCAGTCACATTTTGTGAATGGTGTTACAGTAGTATATATGATATGATAGCACAAGACATAAAGGCAAATGATGAGTAAGCTAGATATTAAAAGCGAAATGAAAGCAATTGATACCAAAGATAGAAAGTGGTACAACAGTCTTACAGATGAAGAAAAAGGTAAGTTAAGTCTTTGGCCACTAATGAGGTATACAAGTAGTGCAGGTGATAAAAACTTTACAGAGCATTATTTAGAATGGACTAATGAAGTAGTCAATGTTCATTTTAATAAGTTAAGAAATGATCCTGAGTTACAGTTTAAATTATTACAATTAGTAGGACTTGGTAAACCTACATATCATCCTTGGATAGCACCAGGTAAAAGAGGTAAGAAAAACAAAATACAAGAATGGGTTATAAAAAATTATTCTCATTTAAATGATGACGAGGTAGATATCTTTATAAGCAGTAGGACTAAAGATGACTTTGTAGAATTGTTTGAAGAATATGGAATGACTAAAAAAGAAATAAAAGAGTTATTAAAATAATGTTTAAATGTAACTATTGTGGAAAAGAATTTAAAAAAGAAAGCACACTAGCAGTACATATGTGTGAGCAAAAACGTAGGTTCATGCAAGAAAAAGAAAAACACGTTCAATTAGGATTTAGGTCATATCAATTATTTTATAGAATAGGAACTAATGCTAAAAACGATAAAACATATGATGAATTTGCAACAAGTCCATATTATATTGCATTTGTAAAATTTGGTTATTATTGTAGAGATATTGGAATAGATGACGTTCCAGCATTTACAGAATGGCTTATTAGAAACTCAGTAAGATTAGATCATTGGAATAGAGATGCACAATTTAAAAAATGGATGAAAGAACGTTTAAAAACTGAAAGTGTAGATAGAGGAGTAGAACGTACTATTTTGTTTTTACAAGAATGGGCAAAAGAGAATAATACAACATACAACAAATATTTTACAGAAGTATCTACAAATTTATCAGTATTTCATATTTGTAGTGGAAAAATATCTCCTTGGGTACTATTTCATAGTAGTGAAGCACAAGGCATGATTGATAAGTTTACTACAGAACAATTAAAAATGGTAAATGAATTTTTAGAAATAGATTATTGGCAAAGAGCCATGACTGTAAATCCACAAGATAGTAGATGGGTTACAGAAATATTACAAAAAGCAGAACTATGATAACAGCCATACTTTTTACATTATGTTGTTTTATAATTCCTGTTTTATTGTTATATAAAATGAATAAAGAGGAACCAAATGATCGTTAATACAGATATTGATATTGATGTAGCAAATAGAGATAAACTTTTAAAACTAATTAAAGGTACTACTGCTATGATATTAAGAGATAATAAACAAGTTAAACATAATACAGGTGTATACTTTCATAATATGCCTAGTAATCCGTTTACAGGATTATCTAGTGTAGATTATAAAGAAGCTGAAGATATGGGTTATTTTAAAATTGATATTCTTAATGTTGGCTTGTATAAAGATATCAAATCAAAAGAACATTTAGATCAGCTATTAGCAATGGAACCTATGTGGGAACTATTAGAGCATAAAGAAGTAGTTGAAAAATGTTTTCATATACATAAGCACTTTGAAATAGTTAAAAAAATGAAACCTACAAGTGTAGAAGAATTAGCGGCTGTATTAGCAATTATTAGACCAGCAAAAAGGCACTTACTAGGTAAAGATTGGAATACAGTAATGAAACAAGTTTGGGTAAAACCACAAGGTGATGAATACTTCTTTAAAAAGGCTCATGCTCATGCTTATGCAGTGGCTATTGTACTACAATTAAATATGATGGCTACGGGCTTTTCTTTACAAGATTAATACTTCTGCGTTTAATTCTTTTTGTAATACTATTACTTAATCTAACTTCTGGACCTGCTATTATTTCCATTTGTTTAAAATTAAAACTTTGAACACAATAACCAAAACTCCAACGATTAAGTAATGCTATGTTTATTGGAAGTTTTCTATTAGTTTCCCACCACCATTCTTCGCCTAATTCTAAAAATTTCATTTTTTCGTTCTCATCAGCTAAACGATCATAGATGTACATACTGGCCACATGGCTATCTATATTTTGCATAATACCCAAGTATTCGTTTCCAGCATATTCTATAACGGTCAAGAATGGATATTGCTCTAAAAGCTTCTGGTGTTTGGTTTGCATTCTACAGGTATTTAGCCTTTTGAAATCTCCACTTTGGATAAATACTACATAGGAGCAATATATGTCAAATTACGGAACTACATACCAAGTTAACCAACAAGGCGATCTTTATACATTAGAAGATCACGGAACACCAGCAGGACAAGCAAAATACGCAGGTGCAAAAGGTACCGCAGTTAACAGTCCTATGAATTATAGGTTCTTAAAACTGTTTCGTGGATTTGATAATGAGTTTTTCTTCTTTATTAAAAATCAAGATAGAAAACCTATAATGCTACAAGGCATTACAGTATATTGTTCTTTTATTGACAGAGATGATAGATCAACTACAATAAGTAAAAAAGCAATAATTACAGATTATGAACAAGGTGGTATTAAAGTAGTAGTAACAGTAGGCGAAAGTGCAAGATTTTCACAAGGACATTATGATTTAGTGTTTAGTTATACTACGGATACAGGACTAACAGTTCCATTATTTTGTGATTTAAATATGAGACCTAACTTTACTGTTGATGTAAGTGAAGATGGTGACGCATTACCACTTACTACACAAGTTGATGAAAATTTTCATCAGCAAACAATTAATAATGTAGTCTATTATTATAGTAGCTCACTAAAAGCAACAGGATATTACGATAAACCAAATGGGTTAGTAACACTAGGAGTATATGGTACAGGTTATACTGGTAACTTTTATATTCAAGGTTCATTAAGTGATAACCCTACAGAAGGAGATTGGTTTGATATAACTCTTGGTACAACCACTCAATCATATTATCCATATCAAAATCTTACCGGTATAGATCCTTGGACGTTTAGAACAAACGTAAAATTTCTAAGAGCAAAATTCACACAACCTGCAGGAAAACTTGACAAAGTCGTAATTAGAGTGTAATATACACGTATGACTCTGATGAATGACTACGTGCGAACTCTGATACCTACTAATTGGCGAAGTAACCCTAATGGTTGGGTTTCTGGTAATTGTCCTATGTGTGTAAGAAATGGTGAAAGTAGACCAGATACAAAAGGCAGAGGTGGGTTTTATTTTGAAGAAGATCATTTTCAGTATAATTGTTTTAACTGTAATTATAAAACAGGATGGACACAAAATAATAGAATAACAAACAAGTTAAAAAAGCTATTAATAATACTAGGTGCTGATGAGAATGATATACATCGTATACAGTTAGAATTATTAAGAGAACAAGATGTTGCTACATTATTAATTAAAAAAGAAAAGCCAAAAAAATTAAATATTGGTTGGGATAAAAAAGAATTACCACAAGACGCAAAGCCATTTATGCAGTTTAAAGATCCTGATCAAAATTGGATTGATGCAGTATCATATTTAACTAGTAGAGGCTTTGATGTAACTGATGCTAGACTTATGTATAGCCCTAGTAAACAATTTGGTAGAATGAATAGAAGATTTATTATACCATTTACGTATAAAAATGAGATAGTAGGTTATACTGCTAGATGGATTGGAACGCCACCTAAAGAAGTAGCAAAATATTATAATCAACAACCAAAAGCAGATTTTGTTTATGGACTTGATAGACAGTCAAACAGTAGAGAAATGGTTATTGTAACAGAAGGTCAGCTTGATGCTATAGTAACAGATGGTTGTGCAACAGGTAGAAATAACATAAATGATGACCAAGCAGATATATTAAAAAGTTTAGAAAAAGAAATTATAGTATTACCAGATCAAGATGAAGCTGGTAAGCAGATGTGTAAATCTGCTATAAAACATGGTTTCAGTGTATCTTTTCCAGAATGGAAAGATTGCAAAGATGCAAGTGATGCATTGACAAAATACGGAAGATTGTATACAATAAGAAGTATTATAAATAGTAGAGAAAAAAATCCAACAAAGATTGAACTATTAATGAGGAAGGTTTGCAAATGAACGAAGGTAAAGAATATACAGTAGATTTACAAAGATTATTTGTAGAATTTTTGTCTCAAGATCAAGATTTATTTGTTAGAGTAAATGCAATATTAGATCCTAACTTTTTTGACAGAGAGCTACGTAAAACGGTCGAATTTGTACAAAGTCATGCAACAGAATATCAGGCATTGCCTACACTAGATCAAATTAAAGCAATCTCAAATTTAGAACTACAGCCATTAAAAGATGTTGATGACAGACATAAGAAATGGTTTGTAGATGAGTTTGAAATATTTTGTAGACATAAAGCATTAGAAAGTGCAATTTTAAAAAGTGCTGATCTTTTAGAAAAGGGCGAATATGGTCCTGTAGAAAGAATGGTAAAAGAAGCAGTACAATTAGGCCTGGCAAAACATATGGGTACAGATTATTGGAAAAGTCCTGCAGAACGTATTGAACGTATAAGAAATCAAAGAGGTGGTATTAGTACAGGCTGGGCTGAAGTAGATAAAAAATTATATGGTGGGTTTAATAGAGGTGAATTAAATATATTTGCCGCACCATCGGGTGGTGGTAAGAGTTTATTCTTACAGAATTTAGCATTGAATTGGGCACTAGCAGGCCAGAATGTAATTTATATTAGTTTGGAATTGAGTGAAGAACTATGTAGTATGCGACTAGATAGTATGCTAACAGGAATGAATACCAGAGAAGTATTTAAAAATGCAGATGACGTAGATTTAAAAGTTCGTATGCAAGGTAAAGATGCGGGTAAATTACAAATTGTACAATTACCTAATGGTATTACAGTTAATACTATTACTAGTTTTATTAAAGAGTATGAAGTAAAAAACAATATAAAAATTGATGGAGTATGTGTTGATTACTTAGACTTAATGATGCCTGCACAGAGTAAAGTGAGTCCAAGTGATTTGTTTATTAAAGATAAGTTTGTATCAGAAGAATTGCGTAATTTTGCAGTAGAAAACGATATATTACTAGCGACAGCATCTCAGTTAAACAGAAGTGCAGTAGAAGAAGTAGAATTTGATCATAGTCATATTGCTGGTGGTTTAAGTAAGATTCAGACAGCAGATAATGTTATTGGTATTTTTAGTAGCCAAGCAATGCGTGAAAGAGGTAGATATCAGATACAGTTTATGAAGACTAGAAGCAGTAGCGGTGTAGGTCAAAAAGTAGATCTAGCATTTGATATATCTGGACTCCGTATCACTGATTTAGCTGAAGATGAGCAAGGATCTACAATAAATCAACCTAGTGCTATGTTTGAAAAGATTAAAGCACAGAACAAAACAACCCATCAAGAGAAGAGTATAGCTGAAAATAGTGTAGTAGAGAACAATTTACAAGGGCATGACAAGCTTCGCGGTCTGTTGAAAAGAAGTAATAATTAGATAAATACAGTAACAAGTAAATTATTACTGGAGAAACATAATGAAAAAACGCACTCGTAGCTTATTAGAGGAAATTAACTCTTTAGCACCTAAAAAGGACAAGAATGCTATCCTTGAGAGTAGAGGTAGTAATGCTATAAGCAGTATTATCAATATTCTTGAGATGATTGATGCAAATTTTGATTCAGAGACAGCTCAGGATCTTAATAAGAGGATCATGTTGAGTATTAAAAATAGAGATCCAGAGCGTTTTAACAGAGGCATTAAGAAAATTAGGTCATCAAAATGAAAGTAAACGAAATTCTCGTTGGGTCAAAAAAACGTAAATCCAGAGATAGTAGAAAACACAGAATTATTCAAAAAGATTTGTACAAAGCAAATCTTAAAGAGAACGCAAGAATACAACATCTAGAAGATTTAATTCTTCGTGATGGTGTAGCAGGCGGCAAAAAAGCAATCAGTACACTACATCAAGTTGAACAAAATCCAGGTTCCGTAACTATTAAATGGGATGGAAGACCTGCAATAGTCTTTGGACGTAACGAAAAAGGTGAGTTTGTTTTAACTGATAAATCAGGATTTGGTGCAGTAAAATATGATGGTAAAGTAACTAGTTCTAAAGGACTAGAAGATATGATAGTTAACAGAAATCCAGACAATGCAGACTTTGCAAAAACAATGTCTGGTATATGGGACAAAGTAGAAAGTACAGTTCCTGATACATTCAGAGGTTACGTTATAGGTGATTTATTATGGATGAAGAAGCCAACTGCTACTGATAACAAAATTACTATCATGCCAAATACTACAAAATATGAAGTCATTGCTAATAGTGATATTGGAAAAAAGATACTTTCAAGTGAAGTAGGTGTTGTAATACATAAAGCAATAGGATTAGATGGTACTACTAGTAATGTTGATATGTCTCAGTTTCAACAAGGCGCGACAATGATTATGCCACCAGTTACAATGCAAAAGTCACCAGGAATAGATATACCACAAGTTGATGAATTAGAAAATTATTTAAATCAAAATGCAAAAGTAATAGATGATTTATTTAATGTACCAGCAGATCTTAAAATGAAAAATTTTGGTGAGATACTTTATCAATATATAAATGCTAGTGTAAAAAATAAATCATTAGATAATTTGGGAGCAAACTTTGTACAATGGGTAGAAGGTAGTAATTTATCTGCACCTAAAAAAGAGAGATTATTAAATTATGTAAATACTAAAGCAAAAGGCTTTAATGCTACCTTTAGTTTTATTAAAGGAATTAAAAATATAAAAAATAAAGTAATTGATTTACTAGATAACCAAAAAGCTGATATACAAGCAGTAAAAGACGGTGAAGGTTATGTAGTAGACAAAGATGTTAAGTTGGTTAATAGATCAACATTTTCACAAGCAAATTTTGCAAGGAATAATCCATGAGCCAAGAAAAATATACATTAGCACAATATGCGGCTATGCAAGGTGGGCATGAAATGCCTAAGGATAGCGAAGAGCCATATCTTGAATTTATTAATTCATTAGGCGAAGCTAGAATGTTTAGAACTCGTGATATGATTAAATCTCAAGGTGCTAGATCATTAACTGATCATTTCTTTGTAAGTATGATGAGTTTGTATGCAATGGCAAATGATTACAAATACGCACCAGTTGCCAAAGAGTATGCACGTAGAACAAGTATGTTTTCAAATTGGAATAAACCTAGTCCAAGTGGAACTGATTTGTATCAAACAATTCATTCTACACTAAAGCCAAAAGGTTTAGCAGACAGTGAAGCAGATAAGCTATTACTTAACAAAGTTAATGTAGAACAAAAAAGAATTAGAACATTTTTAAAACAAATAGAATCAGGAAAGATAAATTCAGGACAAGCACAGGCTTTCTTTTATAGATTAGAAAAAAATTTAGCAATACAAGATCCAAAACTTAGAGCGGCAAGAAGATTAGTAGGAGAATGGGACACTTTAAATACTACTCAAAGACAATTAGCGGCTACACAATTAACAAAATATTTTAGGTTAAATGCTAGAAGAAGTGATTTAAATCCAATATTCACAAAATATGCAAATGAACAAGGATTAGAGATAGACGATAAGAAAAAAGGTAGTATAGGTAAACGTATTGCACGTGGAGCGGCGGCATTTGCGGCTGGTTATACTGCTGGTAAAATGACAGGTATGTAATATGGCAGTCTCAAGGCCAGTTGAAGTTTTAACAGGCTCAACTGATTTTTATACGGTTTACACCCTAATTGATATAACAGATTCTGGTGTAGTAAGTCCAAAAACAAGTGCAAGTGGGTATTTCCAAGCACAGAACTTGAATACATTTATACAAAGTATCAGTTTAAGATCTCAACCAGTTTTAAGTAGTGTACAAGTGCTAAATTCGCAAAATATAAGTGAATATGAGTTTGGTACAAATTTTACAGGAACTCATAATATATGGGTGTTAAAATTTGCTAGTGAAACAGCAGATGCCTGGAAAAAAGATAATAATGACGTTTATATGTTAACAGAAGACTTTGATAAAATGCCTATACATAAAGACTTAGACGAAACTGTAAGCATTGATCCAGAGATAATTGACACAAATACAGTGAGTAAGAAAAATACTTACTTTAAATATAGTGAAAACATATAAATACTAGTAGAGTACGAATGATTGTACTCATACTAATCAGCTCTTAATAAGACGCTGTCAAAGAATGTGAGAACATAATATGGCAATGAATCAGTCAAGGCTTGAGCGTGAAAATCTAGAGGCACACGTTGATCTGTGTGCGGAGAGGTATCGCGTGTTAGAAGAAAAACTAAACAGATTAGAAACTAAAGTAGACGGCTTAACGACTGCTATGAGTAAAGTAGCAGAAAAGCAAACATCTGCTAGTCTATCTAGTAACAAGTTAATTATTGGCGCCGCGGCAACAGTCATTGCAGGATTGCTTTCGACAGTGGTGTTGTTATTGTTAAATTTAAATACAGTAACTCCTTTATTGGGTAGTGGTTAATATGTTATTAAACGAGTCGTACAATACAGTAGTAACAGAAGCAAAATTAATTTTTGCTAGAAGAGGTAAGGCTGTAACTAGGAAGTTTCGTTGTACAGTTGGTATTCGTAAGAATAGAATTGTAGCAAATCCTAGTCAATGTGCGGCACCTATGGATCTTAAAAAGAGATTCGTAATGAGAAAAACAAGAGCACAAAAAGGTGCTCGTATGCAAAAGGCGGCAGTACGTTCTAAAAGGTTAAATCCAGCAAGTCGTATTGTTGCAAGATTAAATAAGGCTAGAGGTTAATATGGAAATAGTAAACAATAGTACAATAGATAGTGTAATTGATTATGCAAACGTTAAGTTTGGATTAGAACTTAAAAAAGAAGATATAGCACAACAATTAAAAGGATTGTCTTTTGGAGATACACTTAAACTAATTGATTCAATTAAAAAAGAAGATAACGATACATTTTCATCACTAGTCGATATGAGCAGAGTCAATGAACAAGAATTAGATGAGTATGGAACAATGAATACTCACAAGCCAAGCAATGCTACAATTAGATCAGCCAACAACGGCAATGATCAAAGAGACTTTACTAATGCTCAACAAGATAACAAAAGAGATTCAAGCAACCCACAAAGATATGTTGCGGGTTCAAACAAACAACCTACTGGACAAGGTGCAAATAGAATGCCATCTAATCCTGATCCAGATGATGTACAAAGAAGTCAAAATTCACAAGCCGCAAACCAGGCGGTCAATCAAGCGAATGCAAACGCACAAGAAATTGAAAGATTAAAACAATTGGCAATGGGAGGTCGTTAAATGAAAACGATTGAACAACCAGGCGGAATTCCAGTATTCATTTCAGTTCACGAACGTCAATGTTACGAGAACTTATTAGAACGTAAATGTAAAGACGATTTAAACGAACGAGACTTATACCTAATTCAAAATCTAGTTAACAAAAATGTTGTTAAAAAGATAGTGGAGAATAACAAAGTATTCTATGAAAGAATGAAAGGAAGCCTATAATGCCAACACAAGAAGAAACAAGAGGAATGAAAGAACTTATTCAAAAACTAAATGAGAGTTCAAAAATTTCTACTACAAAAACAGAACAAAAAAGCAATCCAAAATTAAAAGCAAATTTGTTGAATAGTGTTAGCAAAGATGCTAAAGGTATGTATGATATACTGCAAAGATTAGACGAAGCTACTACTCAAGTAGCTAAAGAAGCAGTAGAAGAAGCATACGAAGATCCTATGATGGCTGTAGCAACCAAAAAAGGAAATAGTGTAAAAATTGCAGAATATGAGATCACTATGGACAAAGAACAAGTTGTACCAGGTATTAAGAAGGTGTTTTATACTATCAAGGAAGATGGTAAGGTATTGCACGAACAAATAGCATTGTTTGAGACTGCTATGGGAGTAGTAAAAGGTTTGATGCATGATAAAACAGGTAATATTAAACAATTACTTGATTTAGATGTACGTTATGGAAGCCAATTAGCTGAAGCGGCGTTTTACAAGCAAAAATCCAAAGTAAGTGAAGGATTTAAGCTAGATTTAGCGATGGCCAAGCAAGGTCAAGCGGTTCAGAAGATGAATGAGGCGAAAAAACAGATCAAATCCTGCCTATAAGCATAAATACAATATATTAAGAAAAACCTGAAGGGGTCAAATTATGGATTTAAACAATTTAAAAGTAAACAAAATAACTAAATTAGATTCAGTTCTAAAAGAAGTATTTGGCGTTAACTTTAACTTTGGTGCTGATGGTACCAAACTACAAAAAGTTAAAACATTTACTGAATCTAAAATTAAGTCATTACGTGATAACGGTATCGCAGTAAATGACAAACAATATCAGAAGTTATTGTTAGTATTAGAAGGTATAAAAGAAGCTATGTCAAATAAACCAATAATGGAAAGCGAATTAGACCAAGCTGAAGTACTTCTAGCCGCAAAACAAATGGCTGATGACTTACAAAAAATGGCTGAAAATTTAGCAAGTATGCAAGTAGAAGAATTAATGAGTATCACTAACGCAATGAAAGAAGAAGTTGGTGTTGCAGAAGCTGAAACATTTTCACAAAGTGCAGAGATAGCAATTGGTACAGCTCTTGAAGCAGTTAAAAAAGCTAACGATGATGTAAGTAACGCAGTATTAGTAGCACAAGGTCAAGCACCAGAAACAGATATGAGTATGGAGCCTGCACCAGAAGCACCTATGGATCCAATCGATGAACCTGCTGAAGAACCAGCTGGTGACGATTTTGAAGGTGTTGATGCCGCTAGTGCAGAGTCAGATGCTGAAGGCAGAGAGATGAAGGAAGAATCAGTTGATCCTTATCTTAAAGCAATCAAAATGGTTAAAGAAGCACAATCAGAAGGTAAAGTTAGCAAGGACGTTCTTAAAAAAGCATTTGCGGAACTAAAGAGGTAATTAACGTGAGATACTCGGAACTCTTCGAATTAAATTCTGAAGTAGATTCAAAAGTAATTGATCTACTATCAATTCTAAGTAGCGAAGGTGTTGACAGTATCCCTCTAGAATCTTTAGTCAAAGAACTCAAGTCTATGGGAGTTGATGCTGATATGGAAGCATTATTTGACGAAATATCAAACTTACCTATAGTAAACAATATTAAAGACGGAATGGTTTATTTTAATACTTCAAGTCTTGATGCTAGTAATTTAAACAAGGTTGACCCCGAAAAAGCAGACAAGACTGTAACTAATATGGCTAAGAAGCAAGTGAAAAAAGAGTTAGACAAATGAGTGTAGGACTAAACGCGGCACAAGCTAGATCAAAAGCATCACAAGATATGATTGTGTTTACAGAAACACAAGAAATAATGAAATCAATTATTTCACAAAGTGCCTTAGGAAACTTTGAATCATATGTAGATGATGCTACAACAATGACAGAAGCTACACCAAGTGTTCAAAAAATTGGAACACAATTAAATCCAACAATTACAGTAGGCGATACTCTTATATTTGATAGTAATACAATTACATTAGGTACTACAGGAACATCATTAAATGCAATAGTTGCAGATATAAATGATGCAAATATAGCAGGATTAACAGCCTCAAAAGATAGTAATTACTTGGTACTTACTATTGAAGATCCACAATCATCTACATGGTCGTATGAAATAGGTGCAGGTACTGCAAATACAGCTCTTGGATTTGTAGCAGGTGTATATAGTATAGCAAATCCAGCAAGTGTAGATTATTTTAATATTTGGCAAGGTACAGCCACTGATCGTGGATTAACAAATCAAATGGAACAAGTAATTAAATATTTTCAAAATCTAGGATACAAAATAGAAAGACTTACTAATACAAATACCAGCAAAACTTTTAAGTGGTACGTGTATTGGTAAAATGAAAGTCGCAATTATAGGCTGTAGTTACTCAGCATATGCACATACACATCAAGAAAAAAACAGTTGGTCATATCAACTGTATCAAAAATTTCCTCAACATACATATTACAATTATGCCAAAGGCGGACGAAGCATTGACTACTCATTGTGGTGTTTGTTAGATGCAAAGATGAATGATGTTGATTTTGTTATTATGAATAGAACTTTTTCGTGGCGTGTTGGAACATTGGCTGATGTTACGTTTAACGATTCGTTAAACAAGTTTTTCTTTATTGAGAATCAAATTGATAAAAATTTTTATACTAAAGAACTAGGTGGTAATGATTATTGGAGATCTAATAATGGAACAAAAAATACTAGAACATCTTCAAATAGTGGAACACGAATTGGAAAACATGATTTTCTAGATGAACAAGCAGTATCATTACATCGAGAAGACTATGTAAATACACTATACAATAACATTGATAAGTTATATAATTTTAAATATTTTAAATTATTAGAGTTTATAAGAAATAAACCAACATTTGGTGAAGATGTTTGGTATAAAATTGGAAACGCATTTGGTAGTGAGAATCACTTTTCTATGGGTCCTGATGACGATCACTGGACTAAAGATGGAAACAAATGGGTATTAGAAAATTTTATTCTAGATAAAGAAACTATTGACATATTAACAAAAGGATAGTAAACTATGGATATGCTTAAGATTAAATCTCCTTATGATTACAAAGAATTAAAAAGAACTTCAGTAGACGGCAAACGTCTTTATGAAAATCCTTGGGGCAATCCTGTTCCTAGTGTAACCACTATTCTAAGTGCAACACAATCAGCAGAAAAGAGAGCAGGACTTGCTAAATGGAAAAAACGTGTAGGTGATTCTGAAGCACAAAGAATTGTAACAGAAGCATCTAATGTTGGATCTGTTATGCATAATATATTAGAAAAATGGTTTAAGAATGAAGAATATAATCCAGGAAATAATATGGTGCATAAACAAGCAAAAGGTATGGCACAGGTTGTTATTGACAACGTGGAACCAGACATAGATGAAGTATGGGGTTCTGAGGTTAATCTAGTAGCAAAAGATTTATATGCAGGTACAACAGATTTAGTAGGAATGTATAAAGGCAAGCCTACAATTATGGACTTTAAGCAAACCAACAAACCTAAAAAAAGAGAATGGATTGACGACTATTTTATGCAAGGTGCGGCCTATGCAGGAGCCCATAATGAAATGTATGGAACAGACATAGCTAATATAGCAGTTTTTATGTGCAGTAGAGCAGGAGAGTTCCAATTATTTGAAGTAGATAGTACAGATTTTAAACAATGGGAACTTAAATGGGCTCAACGTTTAGAACAGTTTTATAATCTATAAAGATAAATACATTATATTTAAGGAATAAAACAATGACAACAACGACAGCTAGAATGACAGTTAGAAAAGGTAACCTGGCAGATTTGCCAAAGTTACTACCGGGTGAATTTGGACTTGCACAAGATATTCAAAGACTATTCATTGGACAAGCTACAGTAAATGGAACTTGCCAAGTTAGTAATAGTGACGCAACGACAGCTAAAGTAGAATTTACTTCAGCAAACGGTGATCCTATTGATTTAGATTTAATTGATAATTTAGATGATTATACATACGGAATCACAGTTAACCCAGCAAGTGATAATATTTCTATAACAGGTAATAACATAACATTCAAAGATGCAGTTGCATCATTCTCGCATGGACTATCGTCAGCTCCAACAAGTAGTACAGTATTTGAACTTTACTATAACAAAGAAGTTGGCTATCATGCAGAAGCATTCCCAAATCCAGTACAGTCACAGAGTTTGAATAAGTTAACATCAGATTCTGCAGGACCTAAAGAATCAGGAATTGAATTTATTTGTGCTAATAAAGATAGCATTATTATTGATTATAGCTTAACAACAACGTCAGCTTCAAGACACGGACAGTTATCAATTCTAATTGATGACAATGCAGGCGTTCCTACAACAAGCTCAATTAAAGACGAATTTGACATAAGCAATGGCACAATGCCTTTAGTCTTTAGTCTTTCTCATAATAGTACAGACAAGTTCAGTTTAATGTTTGATACTACAGATCTTGATACAGTACACACATTGAAATACGTACAAAAATCATTTTAAATAAATGGATGAAGTATGGCAATTGCCTCCTAGACAAAGAATCCAAAGGTGGCGTGAATTAAGAAAACGGATTTGTGAATTATCCAATATCTTAGAACAATTACAAGTTGTTTTAGATTTTTGGAATACAACGCCAGTTGGTGTAAGAAAAGTTGATCCATATGATGAATCAACATGGAGTACACCTTGGGAAATGCTACACCAAAATGATTATGATGAAAATGTTGTTGCATTGGGTATGGCATACACGTTACACTATAGTAATATTGCCTGTAGATTATTGCTGGTACAAGATGTGGAAAAAAGTGATATAAAGTTGATAGTTTTAGTTGACAACAAGTACATTTTAAACTATACTTATAACGTAATAGACACCACTGACATCGTAGATGAAGTAGACATACTAAAAGATATTGATGTGAGTACATTAAGCAAATAGTTATCTATAAAACTACTTGAGTAAATACAAAGGACTATTTGAGAAAACGGACAAAATGAATATAATTATCAACAAAAGAGATGGAACAAAAGAGGAACTAGACCTTGAAAAAATGCACAAGGTTGTATTTTATGCTTGTGAAGATATTACAGGTGTTAGTGCTAGTGAAGTAGAAATTAAAAGTCACTTGCAGTTTTATGATGGAATTGAAAGTGCAGATATACAAGAAACATTAATCAAAGCGGCGGCTGATTTAATATCAGAAGAAACTCCAAACTATCAATGGGTAGCTGGTAGACTTATTAACTATCATCTACGTAAACAAGTTTATGATAACTTTGAACCACCACATATACGAGAGATAGCTCGTAAAAATGTTGACCGTGGTTTATACGATCCAGAATTTTTCTCCATTTATAGTGATGATGAAATTGATCAGATGGAAGAGTTTATCAAGCATGAACGTGATGAAGATATGACATATGCGGCCATGGAACAATTTCGTGGAAAGTATCTAGTACAAAATAGAGCAACAGGTGAAATATTTGAAACACCACAAGTTTGTTACATGATGATTGCGGCTACATTGTTCAGTCAGTATCCAAAAGAAGAAAGAATGAAGTGGGTAAAAGATTATTATGATGCAATCAGTAATTTTGATATTAGTTTGCCTACACCTGTTATGGCAGGAGTACGTACACCACAAAGACAATTCTCTTCTTGCGTTCTAGTAGAAACTGATGATGATTTAGATAGTATTAATGCTACATCAAGTGCTATTGTAAAATATGTTTCACAGAAAGCAGGTATTGGCATTGGTGCAGGTTCTATTCGTGCCATTGGATCAAAAATTAGAAATGGTGATGCTACACATACAGGTGTTATTCCATTTTATAAACTGTTTCAAAGTTCTGTAAAGTCTTGTAGTCAAGGCGGAGTACGTGGTGGAGCGGCAACATTATATTATCCTATTTGGCATTTAGAAGTTGAAGACTTACTTGTATTAAAGAACAACAAAGGTACAGAAGATAATAGAGTACGTCATATGGATTATGGTGTACAGTTTAATAAAACAATGTATGAACGCCTACTCACAAATGGCGATATTACTCTTTTCTCACCTGCAGATGTTCCAGGTTTATATGAAGCATTTTTTGAAGATCAAGATAAATTTAAAGAGTTATATGAGAAAGCAGAAAAGAAAACTGAAATTAGAAAAAAAGTTCTTAAAGCATCTGAATTATTTGGAATGTTTATGGAAGAACGTAAAAATACAGGAAGAGTTTATTTAATGAATGTTGATCATGCTAATTCGCATGGTGCATTCAAGCCTGAACTAGCACCAATTAGACAAAGTAATTTATGTTGTGAAATTAATTTACCAACTAAACCTTTGTATAGTGTTAGAGACAAAGAAGGTGAGATTAGTTTATGTACTTTAAGTGCAATCAATTGGGGAAATATTAGTGAACCTAGTAAGTTTAAAAAAGTTTGTAGATTAGCAGTACGTGGGCTTGACGCATTATTAGACTATCAATCTTATCCTGTTTTAGCGGCAGAATTAAGCACAATGAAACGTAGACCATTAGGCATTGGAATTATTAATTTTGCCTATTGGTTAGCAAAAAATGATTTAACATATCAAAACATTGGTAAACGTGGACTTGCTAAAGTTGACGAATGGGCAGAAGCTTGGAGTTACTACCTAATAAAAGCAAGTGTAGAACTTGCAGAAGAGTATGGTCCAATAACTGGAACTGGTGAAACAAGATATGGTGATGGTATTACACCTAACATGACATACAAAAAAGAAGTAGATGAGCTTGTAGCACATAAAGAACGTATGCCTTGGGAAGATTTACGTGAAAGACTAAGAAATACAGGTATTCGTAACAGTACATTAATGGCTCTTATGCCTGCTGAAACTTCAGCACAAATAAGCAACAGTACTAACGGAATTGAACCTCCACGTGCCTTTGTAAGTGTGAAGCAATCTAAACATGGTGTTTTGAAACAGGTTGTACCAGGATTCGCTAGGTTAAAGAATAAATACGACTTGCTATGGTCTCAAAAGAGTCCAGAGGGTTATTTAAAAATTATGGCTGTATTACAAAAGTACATTGATCAAGGGATTAGTGTAAATACAAGCTACAATCCGGAGTTTTTTCCAGATGAAAAGATTCCATTAAGTGTTATGCTACAACATCTTGTAATGTTTTACAAGTACGGTGGCAAACAGTTGTATTATTTTAATACATATGATGGTCAAGGGGAAATTGAGTTTAAGAACAAACCACTTAAAGATCGTCAAGACTTTGAAACAGATGAACAGTACGACGACTATTGTGAAAGTTGTGTAATATAAGGAAAAGAGATAAATGGGCGTTATTAATATTAAAAATGAAAAATACCATACAGAAGCAAATGCTTTTTTGGATGGTGATTTAGGATTTCAAAGATACGATACTTTAAAGTATAAACAATTTGACAAACTAACTGATAAACAGTTAGGTTTTTTCTGGAGACCCGAAGAAGTTGATGTAAGTAAAGATGCAAAAGACTTTAAAGATCTTACTGAACACGAACAACATATCTTTACAAGTAATTTAAAACGTCAAATTTTATTGGATAGTGTTCAAGGTAGAGCACCCAATGAAGCATTTAGTCCTATAGTAAGTTTACCTGAATTAGAAAATTGGATTATTACATGGACATTCTCAGAAACAATTCACAGTAAAAGTTACACACACATTATTAGAAATGTATATGCTAATCCTACTAAAGTTTTTGATGAATTAACTGACAGTAAAGAAATTGTTGATTGTGCAGGAGATATTTCTAAATACTATGACGATTTAATTGAACTAACAAGTTATTACAATTTGTTAGGTGTAGGAAAACATACAGTCAACGGTAAAGAAGTTGTAGTAGATTTGTATGACTTAAAGAAAAAATTATGGTTAACTTTAAATAGTGTTAATATTTTAGAAGGCGTTAGATTCTATGTTTCTTTTGCTTGTAGCTGGGCATTCGCTGAACTTAAAAAGATGGAAGGTAATGCAAAAATTATTAAGTTTATTGCACGTGACGAAAACGTTCACCTTGCAAGTACGCAGTATGCATTAACAAAAGTATTACCAAAAGAAGATCCAGACTTTGAAAAAATTAGAGAAGAATGCAAAGACGAAGTTACAAAAATGTTTGTAGATGCAGTTGATCAAGAAAAAGCCTGGGCAGATTATTTGTTTAAAGACGGATCAATGATTGGTCTTAATTCAAAATTATTACAAGATTATATTGAATGGATTTGTTGTAAACGTATGACAGCATTGGGTATGAAGTGTCCATATAGCCCAGGCCAAACTAATCCACTACCATGGACACAAAAATGGATTGCAGGAGCAGAAGTCCAAGTAGCACCACAAGAAACTGAAATCAGTTCTTATGTTATTGGTGGTGTAAAGAAAGATGTAGGTGAAGATACATTTGAAGGAATGAGTTTATAATATGATAGAGATATGGGGTAAACCACAATGTGGTTATTGTGATGCCGCAAAAAGATTATGCGAATCAAGAAAGTACAATTTCGTCTATAAACAATTAGGCGTAGATTTTAATAGGGATCAAATTTTTGAAAATTTTCCCGGAGCTAGAACATTTCCACAAATTAAAATATATGGTAAAGTAGTTGGTGGATATGATCAGTTTTTAAAATATATTGAAGATACCAATTTTAATGGAACTGGTAGTTCAACAGGATAATATATGTTAATAGAAACACAATACCAAGTAGGTGACGTAGTAAGTATTAAACTTTCTTCTGGTGAAGAAATGATCGCAAGATTAGACTCAGAAACAGATGAAAGTGTTACATTGGCAAAGCCTTATATACTCGTTGCCGCACAAAACGGCATGGCCTTAGCGCCTTATATGTTTACCGTTAGTCCAGATACTAAGATCAAATTAAAGATAAATAGTATTATATGCATAGTTAAATCAGCGAAAGATGCAAGTGATATGTATATCAAACAAAGTACAGGATTAACAGTAGCAAATGCAACCAGTTCATAGACACGGAGATAAACGTTCATGTGGTGCCTCAACAGAAGCACAAGGATACAGTAACGTTTACGTAAACAATCAACCTATCAGTGTTGATCGAGATCCAAACAGTCATGGCGGCGGTGCTCTTAATGCACAATGCAACAATGTATTTGTAGGCAATAAATTAGTTGTTGTCGTCCCAAACAATTCTGATGCAGATAGACTTTGTCCATTGCCTGGACATTGCAATCCAAAATCAGATAGTGGTAGTCCTGACGTTTATATAGGACAATAACATGATTAAGAATTTAAAAGACTTAATTATAGTAGCTCTAACTATAGGAGTACTAACATTATTAGGTGTTATCATAATTGGTGACTATTATGTTGCCTTACAAGAAAACAGACCAGTAGACGAATCAGTAATCACTTTAATGAAAATGTCATTAACAGGAATGATTGGAATTATTGCAGGTTACATAGGATCAAAATAAAATGAGTGTAGGTGATTTTAAAGACGGTTTAGAAGATTTTAATGATTACATTAACGGTACTAAAGTTGATATTCCAACAGGCCAAGTTGATGTAGATGTTAATACTGGCACAATCACTGCACAAACTCAATCATACAGTTTAAAAGAAATCATTTGTAGCTTACTAGCAGGTAATGGAATTAGATTACCTAATTTACAAATATGTTTAAAAGTAAACCTTGGTAGATTAATACCAGAAATCCCAGACGCACTAGCAGATCTAAGAGAAGCATTGGAAGATGCTGAAAAAGCTCTTGATGATTTTATTGCACATACAAATATTGATAATGCATTAGGTAGATTAAATTCTGCCGTTGCTGAATTTGCGGCCATTGCAAATATGATTAACTTCTGTGGTACACCCGTTGTACCTAGAGCTATTCCAAATGTTTTAAGAGATGCAATGGGTAGTTTTATAGGTGCAGGTAAAGGTATACTTGATACATTAGGAACTATGGCAGATGGTGACATAGGTGGATGTATAGGAACAGATGGTAGATTTAATCCTAACTTATTTACAAGTGGTATATTAAAACGTTTAGGTGATCAATTTGATGACCTTGCTAATTTACCAGCAAGTGTTAAACAAGGAATAATTAATGACCTAAATGCTTTCAAAAGCGATATAGAAAACCTAATTGAATTTGAGAATAACTTTAAAGGTTCAAGTTCAACAGGTGGTAGTATATTTGCTCCTACAAACAGAGTAAACACAAATGTTGGCGTAGCAGTAGACAATGAAAATATGACACTGGCAAAAAGTCAACAGTATGCTGGTAACTTACAATCACTGTATAACAGTTTAAAAGCATACGAAGTAGATGACCAAGGAAATAATATTTTTGCATATTTACTTGAACCAGAGCTAATAGCAAAATTAGAAAATGATGGTAGTCCTACAGTACCATTAGCAAATAGAGAACCAATATACGATCATTGTAATAGAGTTATTGGTTATACTAATAGAGATATTCAAACAGTACAAGAAACAAGTGTAGGTAATCCAGAGCAAACTAATACACAACCAGGCTTGGCAGGATTATCTGAAAGTGGAACAGTAGTAACTGCCTCACCAGCTACAACAACAAATTTAGGTAGTGGTGGAAGTGGATCAACTACAAGTGCTTCAAGTAGTTCTGCAAGTAGTGGTATTACAAATACACAATTACAGACAACATTATCTAACTATGTAACAAGTACACAGTTACAAACAGAATTAGCAAACTATCAACCTTCAATAGATTTAAGTCCATATGCCTTACAGACACAATTATTTTCAGGAAGTTATACAGATTTAACAAACAAACCAAATTTATTTGATGGAAACTATAATAGTTTAACAAACAGACCGTCTATTCCTACAGATTTAAGTCAACTTACTGATGTAAACAATTTATTGTCATCTGGTGGCGGTGGAAGTTATCCAACAAATCCAACATTTACAAGTGTAACAACAAATAATCTTACAGTCACAGGTACAGGTAACATAGTATTCGCAAGTGGTAATAACTTATCACTAACTGCGGCACAACGAGTAGAAGTAACAGGAAAGGTGCCAATGAAACTTGCAACAATGACAACAGTAGAAAGAAATCAAATAGCATCACCTGAAAGTGGTGATATGATTTACAATACTGATATTAACAAGTTTCAAGGTTACGCCAATAATGCGTGGGTAAACTTAAATTGATAGAACGTGAATATATTGTTACATTAAAAAAAGACGTTGACTATGAAAAGTTCAACGAAGAAATGATTCAATCAACTGGTGCAGGTGCTATTCCAAAAAGAACAGTAGATGTAGCAAATGCAAGACCAGGTAGTAAAAGAAATACACACTACGCCTTAACAGAAGCAGAAGTAATTCAATTAAGAAAAGATTCTAGAGTTGGTGCAGTAGAGATTCCACCAGAACAAAGAACAGATATTTCACCTGAACCTTTAGCTATACAAACAGGAAATTTTTCAAAAACAACATCTGATAGTGGCAATTATCAAAATTGGGGAATGCGTAGATGCATAGAAAGAGATAATCCATATACATTCTCAAGTCCAAGCAGTAATGAATTTTCTTATACCTTAGATGGTACAGGAGTAGATGTAGTTATACAAGATACAGGCGTACAAACTGGTCACCCAGAGTATGATGATGCAGATGGTAATACTAGACTAAAACAAATAGACTGGTATGCGGCTAGTGGATTAAGTGGTTCAATGCCATCTAACTTTAATTCAGACTATAATGGGCACGGAAGTCACGTTGCAGGTACAGTAGCAGGTTTAAATTTTGGCTGGGCTAAAAATGCACATATCTATAGTGCTAAAATACCCTTAGGCACTGGTGGAAGTGGTATGCCTGTTTCAGATTCATTTGATGCAATTAAGTTATGGCACAGAAATAAACCTATCACAAGTACAGGATATAAGAGACCAACTATAGTTAATATGAGTTGGGGATATGGAAGAAATTTTAGTGGTATTAGTGGTGGTAATTATAGAGGAACAGACTGGACAGGCACTAGTAGAAGAGAAGATTATGGAATGATAGGAAGTGGATTTTTTCGCAGACATCCTGTAAGATTATTCACTTATGATGCAGACGTTGAAGAAATGTCTGATGAAGGAGTACACATCTGTATAGCGGCAGGTAATTCTAGTCAAAAAATTGATAATGTAGGTGGTGTGGATTATGATAATTACTATCTTTCTGGAGGTAGAGTATATTATCACAGAGGAGGATCTCCTTTTGGTACAGATGCTATGATAGTTGGTAATCTAGATAGTAATATACACAGTGGTGGGTTAGAGCAAAAAGCAAGTTCAAGTGAAACTGGCCCAGGAATTACAGTATATGCACCAGGAACAAATATAATGAGTGCCTGGCGTAACAGTGGTGGAAGTACATATCACGCAGATAGTAACTATAGACAAAATAATATAACAGGAACAAGTATGGCAAGTCCACAGGTGTGTGGGTTAGGTGCTTGTATACTACAATTAGAACCTTACCATACAGCCATATCATTGAAACAAAAGATTAGAAACTTGGCAAGCCAAGATAAGCTATATTCATCTGGGTTAGATGACGATTATACTAACAGTAGATCCATACTAGATTCGGCGAATAAACTGCTATATACGCCTTTTAACAATGGTTATCCTATAAAGACCAGTTAATGTACACAACAGTAAAAAACATTGAAAAAACCAATAAAAATAACATTTCTTGGTTGACAAAAGAAGCTCTTGCCTGTATATTAATAATTAATGAAGACATGGCAACTAAAGGCTAATATAAAACAGAGTAAAATATTATGAGAGCAACAAAATATAAAGACGGAGTTAAAAGGATTAAGGCTAAGATTGAGGTACCTATGTGTATTGATGATGTTAGCACATATATCTTAAGTGCTTTTACCAGTAATATTGTTGATTTAGCAAAAATTCAGAAACTAAACAAAAGAGAATTATTGCAATTAGCAAAAGACGAAGTAAGAGACAAAGGTACTGGTAAAATATCTATTGAAACTGTTGACAATGATACAAAAGTCATAGTAAAGAACTATGTAAAGCAAATGTTTCCTGAGTTACAGTAGTGAACGACAAAGACAAAGTTGATTCAGATATTCTTGATAGATATGAAAAATTGGCACAAGATATTGACGATATATATCAAAAGTCAGAAAATGTATTAGGAACCTATACTTACGATGACGACAGAGATACTTTTATCGATCCCTGGTCGCAAATGGAAGATACACTTGGCGTAGATATATTATTACAGGTAGCAAGGGTTAATAGAGAAGTTCAAAACCAGAACTAAATAACATTATGCTGGCATAGCTCAGCTGGTAGAGCAACTGATTTGTAATCAGTAGGTCCGCGGTTCGAATCCGTGTGTCAGCACCAGGTTTAAATTGCCCTTGTGGTGGAATTGGTAGACACGTAGGTCTTAGGAACCTATGCTTCACGGCGTAAGAGTTCGAGTCTCTTCGAGGGCACCATATCGGGTTGTGCCGTAATACACACGTTTAGCACTCACGGTCAAGTGTTAAGGACATATTTACTAGAAGGATATACACAAAGGAGATAATAGGACAGGGCCCTTTTGAAATATACAAGCCCAACGTAGGACATACAAATAAAACTAAATATAATAGAATAGAACAAATCTACAAAGAAAGGAACTTATGTTGAAAGAAGTAATGATAAATGCGGCAAAGAAACACGCCGAAGCAGAAATTGATCTTCATAAAGCCAACATAGAAGTCTATATGCATCAAGTAGTAGGCATTGGTGAACATTCAGATATTATTGAAACGATCCAAAAAGAGTTAGACAAAATGGCTATGGCACATGATAGACTAGAAATGCTTAACAAGTATTTCTAACAAATTTTAGTTAACACACCTAGGTGTGTGTTAACTTTTTATGGGGGGATTAGCTCAGTTGGGAGAGCGCCTGATTTGCATTCAGGAGGTCGCAGGTTCGATTCCTGTATCCTCCACCACTTACAAGAGAATTAAATGGACATAATCATATATCAAAATAATACAGGTTCGGCACCAGCAATTCACTGGTGGTTATCACAAGAACTAAACATAGGTCCAGAACTTTATGCATTTAATGATGGATATTGTAGACCTAGAGGACACCATGTAGGTGGTGTAGTAATAGAAGATAGCCAATCGCCTTTTCACGAAAAGCATAGGAAATCAATAAACTTATTAGAATCAGTAATTAGTGAAACTAGTAATAAAACACAGAATGTTGTAGTTGATGGAAAATTAGTTAAAAATAATAAGCCTATTCAAGATGGAACTATTAATGTAACAAGACCTTTTATAAAAGATAAAAGTAAATTTGATTACTTTGTCTGGAGTAATTATGGTGGTAATTTAGTTAATCCAGAAACTATAATTCAAGCAGATAAAACTTTATTAGTTGATAATAGTGTTGAAGAACAAATGTTTTTTTACATAAGTCAATATGCATTCGCTTGGATAGAAACTCCTGATGATATCAATGAACAAACAGAGTCGTGGATACAAGAGCATACTATTGAAAATTGGAAAGAAGTATGGTACAAAAAACATCATGACAATATGCTTTCAAAATGGAAAGATGGTGATTTAAAATATATGTGGCAATTAAATTTTGCTCATAATGATTTAAGAACTGCATTAGAAAATGGTAAAGAAGATATTGAATTTATTAATGCAGATGATCATCAAAGATTATTTCAAGTAAAAAATCAAAAAGAAGACTTTACAGAAACACTTTTCTCGTATACAAATAAGGAAGTAGATCATATCATTGTAGGAGATGATTGGTTTACTAAAACAGAAGATATTATGGCATATTTGGGAATAGTTAATTCATTTAGATTAAAAAAGTATCTGATTGATTATATCAAAGTGTATAAACAGAAGAAACAGTTATACACAGAAACTTTCTCAAAATATCTATAATTTAGGAAGGGTGGCAGAGCGGTTGAATGCACCGGTCTTGAAAACCGGCAATGGGGCGACTCATTCGAGAGTTCGAATCTCTCCCCTTCCGCCAGAAGCGGGTGTAGCTCAGTGGTAGAGCATTTCGTTGCCAACGAAAGGGTCGTCGGTTCGAATCCGATCACCCGCTCCAATACGAAAAGGAATAAATAGCAGTATGCCAGAAGTTAAAGATAGAAAAAAGATAGAAAGTACTCTTTCAAAAGAGTATAGTGCAGGCTTTGTGACTGATGTGGAAAGTGAAACATTTGAACCTGGAATTAATGAAGATATTGTAACTAGACTTTCAAAAATAAAAAATGAGCCTGACTGGATGTTACAGTATAGATTAAAAGCATATAGAAGCTGGGTAGAAATGAAACAGCCAGATTGGTCAACACTTAATATTAATCCAATAGATTATCAAGCTATAAGTTATTATTCAGCTCCTAAAAAACTTTTAGACAGTTATGATGATGTTGATCCAGAAATTAAAAAAGATTTTGAAAAACTAGGAATACCTTTAGCAGAACGAGCTAAACTAGCAGGTGTTGCAGTTGATGCAGTATTTGATAGTGTATCAGTCGCTACAACATATAAGCAAGAGTTATTAGATAAAGGAATCATATTTTGTTCTTTCTCAGAAGCAGTTCAAGATTATCCAGAACTTGTTAAAAAGTATTTAGGTAAAGTTATTCCACGTACAGATAATTATTTTGCTACACTCAATTCAGCAGTATTTTCAGATGGCACATTTTGTTATATTCCAAAAAATACAAGATGCCCTATGGAACTATCAACTTATTTTAGAATAAATGCCGCAAACACAGGACAGTTTGAAAGAACTTTAATTGTTGCTGATGAAGGAAGTTATGTAAGTTACTTAGAAGGTTGTACTGCACCTATGCGAGACGAAAATCAATTACACGCCGCAAATGTAGAATTAATTGCTATGAAAGATGCAGAAATAAAATATTCAACAATACAAAACTGGTATCCTGGAGATCCAGAAACAGGCAAAGGTGGTATCTATAATTTTGTAACCAAAAGAGGTTTGTGTAAAGGAGAAAATTCACGTATAACATGGACACAGTTTGAAACAGGAAGTCGTTTAACTTGGAAGTATCCTAGCTGTATTTTAAAAGGTGATAATTCGATAGGAGAATTTTATAGTGTAGCATTAACTAATGGTTATCAACAAGCAGATACAGGAACAAAAATGATACACCTAGGAAAGAATACAAAAAGTACAATAATTTCAAAAGGAATTTCTGCAGGTAAGTCTACTAATACATATAGAGGATTAGTACAAATAGCTAAACGTGCCACAGGTGCTAAAAACTTTACTGCCTGTGATTCACTAATGTTAGGTAACGAATGCTCTGCTATAACTATTCCTTACATAGATAGTAAAACAAGAAAAAGTACTTGTAATCATGAAGCTACAACATCTAAGATAGACGAAGATCAATTATTTTATTGTAGAGCAAGAGGATTAGGCGAAGAAGATGCAACAAACTTATTAGTATCAGGATTTTGTAAACAAGTATTTCAACAACTTCCTATGGAATTTGCAGTTGAAGCTAATAAACTATTAGAAGTAAGTATGGAAGGTTCTGTTGGATAATATGGAAATAATAGACGTTTACAAAGAAACAATAAACTTAGAAGAAAACACAGAACTAAACTATAATTTAAAACCAAATTCTTTTGCTAAATTATTTTTTTATGATCGTGCTGGAGTTAATTTAAAAGTTAATATAAGTTTATACGAAAATGCATCATGTGAAATATATGGACTATTTCACAATGAAGGTAAAGATTCAAATGTTATAACTGATGTAATACACAAAGGTAAAAAATCAAAGTGTGATCAAGATTTTAGATTTGTTAACAAGAATTGCGACAGCTCATTTGCAGGAAAAATTACTATTCCAAAAGATGTTACAGGTTGTGAAAGTCATATGCTTAATAAAAATTTATTATTAGATGATGAGTCTACTGCATTTTCAAAACCAGAGCTTGATATTAAAAATGATGATACGGTATGTTCACATGGTGCAACAACCGGAGACTTAGATGCAGAACAAGTATTTTATCTTAGAAGTAGAGGAATACCAGAACCAGAAGCTATTAACATATTAGTAGATGCTTTTTATCAAGACATTAAGATTAAAATGGAATCTAAATAAGGACCAATAGAATAGGAAAACATTAAAATGAAAAACGTATATATTATACTAGGATTAGCAACAATACTTACAATAGCTCAATTATTATTTGGGCCAGCAGTAGCAAAAGAAGTTGAAATGAAAGTATACAATTACGAAATTACTAGAGTCATAGATGGTGATACAGTAGCATTTGAAGCAAAGTTTTTACCAGCACCTCTTAAACAAGAATTGAGTATCAGAGTATATGGAGTTGATACTCCAGAAAAAGGTTGGAGAGCAGAATGCCAATCAGAAGCAAAATGGGGTGAAAAAGCCTCACAGTTTACCAAAGATCAATTAAACAATGCTAAGAAATTACAAGTAGCCATTTACAAATGGGATAAGTTTGGTGGTAGAGTATTAGGCGATATTATAATTGATGGTAAAAGTCTTAGAGCAATGCTAATAGATAATGGATTTGCCAGAGAATATTATGGTGATAAAAAAGAATCTTGGTGTTGACATTTCATTAAATCAATAGTATAATATAGACTAAATTGGGGGTGTAGCTCAGTTGGTTAGAGCGTCTGCCTGTCACGCAGAAGGCCGAGGGTTCGAGTCCCTTCACTCTCGCCATTAACGGAGATAGAAATGAGAGAATTTATTTTCAATAGTTGGAATGGTATTATGGATCATAGAGTTAATCCATTAAGACATATCCCAGATTTACAAGTGCGTCATATGATGATGCAGGTACTAGCATTTATGTGGTCAAGCATTTTTGCAATTTTGATTGTAGATAGTGTTTGGGGCTTTGGTATCAGTGCTATTGCTCACATGATCTTTATTGCAGGTATAGCAATTACAGTAGGTACGTTTAAAGTTGCTGAACGTAGTCCTGGCTCTTTTACTTTTATTAAAGGATACCATTCGTATGGTAGAGGCCGCGGACAGGTTATTCTTAGAGATAGATATGGCAACCCAATAAAGTATAATTTACCAGCAAATGACCCAGGTGGAGAGCATGAATAAAATAAGGTCCGTTCGTCTATCGGTTTAGGACATCGCCCTTTCACGGCGAAAAGAGGGGTTCGATTCCCCTACGGACTACCAAACTTTAGAATTTCATAAATAACATATATAATAACTTCAAGGAAATTCTAAATATGAAAATAAGATTCTATCACAAAATTGATGGCTTTAGATGGGCTGGTTTTATACTAGCAATGTTAAGTGCATTTATATTAAGTGGTGGAGAAGCAGATATTCAATGGATGGGCTGGGCCGTTGCTACCTTTTCTTGTAGCATATGGTTATATATGGGATTTAAAGATAAAGACATACCTAGAGCCCTAATGGAATTAATGTACTTATGTTTAGCAATTAGAGGAATAATTAACTGGTTACAATGAAGAATATAGAATGCCATCTGTGTGTACACAGTCAAGGGTACTATGGTAATTTATTTGTTTGGTTTTTTAATTTACACAAAGGATTTTTACCTGCACCTTTACGTCCACGACTAACGGTAAAAAGCAATGTAGACGATCAAGCTGATTACAGTAAAGAAAATTTTGATAAAGGATACTTTCACTTTAGACCAGATGATTATCATAAATGGTTCGTAGAAGACATTACTTGGGAAGAGTTTTTAGAAAGTATTAATAAAAGACAAGAAGCACATGATTGGTTACCTGAACTTAATTTTAATAAGATAGTATTAAAGACACATATTCATGCACCACATAAATTATACAAGTTAGACTTATATAAAAAAATTAATCCAACAGTTATATATAATTTAACAGTTGATAGAAACAACACAGAATTTTTTGAAAAACTTGTCGCTAGATTAAAGTTATTAAATACACATAACGATCACGTAAGTACTTCGTTTTTATTAGAGCAACACGATATTGCAAGTGAAGCTATAAGTAATTTAAGAAAACATTATACAGTATGTGACGTAGATGTTGATGGACTTTTATTTAAATATGATTTAACACAATATGAAAACGTTTTAAAACATTTAAATACAGGTCCTATAGATAATTGGAATTATAAATTAAAATATGCGAAGGAATTAATAGGTGAGTAAAGTAGAATGTCATTTGCTTATGCATACGGCTTGTATGAGTGGCAATATGTTTTTATGGTTTATGTCTCAACATGATGGATTTTTAGATGCTCAATGTTGGGGTAGAGATAGAATGATAGATAAATTTTGGGGACAAAAAACTGATAAGCCATTACACTATTCAATAGAACAACATAATCTTTGGAAAGTAATAAAAGGAAAGTCCAGGCATACATCACATTTACATTCAAATGATGAAACTAGAACTTGGGAAGAACACGTTATACATTCTTATATAACTGCTAGTAAAGAAAAAAGAAGACTTAATAATGTAACAAGTTTTACTAAAATTGCTTGTAAACCAAATTTGTTGCACAATGTAAAAGAAGCTCTTAAAGAAGGTGGTTTTGAACAAATACTAAAACAAGTAAAACCAGATTGTTTGTATCTATTAGATGCTAGAGATCCAGAACATTTTAGAAAGATAGTTAAAAGAGCAAACAAACTAAGACCGTATGGAGAATTAAAAAACAAATTACTTTTAGAAGATAATTTAAAAGAACAACGTGAACAAACAGAAATGTTAAAAAAATATTGCAAAGTATGTACTGTTGACATAGGAAAATTAATGTTTGGATATGATGATAATGAATACAATAAAGTAGCAGAAGCATTGGGTTCAAAGCAATTAGGAAATTGGAAAAAATTAATTATGGATAAAATGGACGTATACAATGGCTAAAATTAAAGAAAAAGTATTAGAAGTAAAACACTATACTGATACATTGTTTTATTTTAAAACAACAAGAGATCCAGGCACTAGATTTACTGACGGTGAGTTTATGATGGTTGGAATGGAAATAGAAGGTAAACCACTATTAAGAGCTTATAGTGTAGTAAGTCCTAATCATCAAGAACACTTAGAATTTTATAGTATTAAAATTGCAGATGGACCACTAACAAGTAAGTTAAAAGATATTAAAATTGGTGATGAGATAGTAGTAAATACTAGAAGTACAGGAACATTAATTAATCAAAATGTAATACCAGGTCGTAATCTTTATTTAATGGCTACAGGTACTGGTATAGCACCTTTTATGAGTATTGTCAGGGGAACGGATACTTATAAATATTATGACAAAGTTATAATAGTATGGGGAGCAAGATTTAAAAAAGAACTGCCTTTTAAAGAGTACTTGGAAGGACTAAACAACGATCCTATGTATAAAAACATAATACAAAACAAACTTTATACATACATGACCACTACACGTGAAGGAAGTGAGAACGAAGGACGAGTTACAACCGCTCTATATGAAGGTAAGATACAAGAAAAATTAGGATTAGAACCGCTAGATGCGGAAAACGACAGAGTCATGATTTGCGGTTCAATGCCTATGAATTTAGAATTAAAAGAATTCTTAGAAGATAAAGGATTCAAAGAAGGCACCATGAAGGAGCCTGGAACATATGTACTAGAAAAGGCATTTGTAGGATGAGTGGACAAAGACGTTTTTTAAAACTTTGGGCAAGAACAGTAGGTATGCCTGTGGGAATCAATGACGAAGATAAGCCAGAATTTTTACCTATTCCACAGACTGATGTGTACAAAGCATTAATGGCAAGAACCTTTTGGATAGTACTGCATATAGTTACTTGTTTATTCATTATAGCAGGTAACGGTAAAGTATTAGGAGTATGGTAATGAGAACACAAGAAGATAAAGAAAAAGTATTGGATAGATACAAACCTTCTAAGTATCTAGTTGGTGCAGTTTCACAAAATATGATTAAGTATTTGTTAGATCATTTTCATGGAACACAAAAAATTGTAAAGTATAAAGAAGCTGGTTCTAAAGGACCTGTAGTAATAAATTATAGCCCAGATAGAGATAAGAAACAAGACTGGTTTAGTCCTGTTCAAGAATTAGTATGGGATATACTAGGATCAAATTGTTATGTATGGGGTAGCAATATATTTAGAGTAGAAAAACCTCATATTGTACACAATGATGATTATGCAGAAAAAATTTATCCTATATATAAAACTTTAGTACTACCTTTAGAAATAAGTGAACCAACAAACTTTATAACATTTGATCAGGCATATTTAGACGGGCCAGTCAAACTATTTAGAGGATACGATCCTGTACCTGAAAGTTACTACAATAAAAGTTTAACTGATTATTCAAATATTATCAATTATACTGATAAACCGTTTGATAAAGAAATACATGAAAAATATTTGTCTCACATTCCTTATGAAGCATTACATGGTTTAACAGTAGAAAAAGTAATTCCATGGGTACCTGGAAATGCTATTATATTTGATATGGGTAGAATACACTCAGCATCAAATTTTGTAGCTGAAGGTATTAGTCACAAAATAGGTTTTAGTATATTTACGGCTAAACAGTTTAACTAAATACTAGTAGTAGGTTAAATTGGCCTGGGACTAAAAATCCTGTAGGACAGACGCCATCGGAAACAACCTATTTTTTAGTGGAGAGTAATATGAGCTTAATGGGACATAACTCAGGGTCATCTAAACTAATAATAGATATTACTGATATCTATGATCAACGTGACCGTAAGAAAAAAGAATTAAAGTTTTATACAGTAGAACTTGAAAAACTAATGGCTAAATTAGGTATGATACAACAAGATATTGGTGTAACAGAAACTATTATTAGATTAATAGAAAATGAACAAATACTTGATTTACAAGAAGCTATTAGAGAAAAAAGAAAATTAAAAAACAAAGGAATAGAATGAACACATTATACCTAGTATGCAGTCATAGCTGTCTTAGTCAAATGGAAGTACCTTATTTGCTAAACAATAGTCCAGATTTACATGGCAAAAGTCAAGCAGGAGAACATTGGGCTTCATACGAACTTGATGGTAAATCAATAGATCATGAACCTGGTATCTTAGGTAAAATAAGAGTACATGACGATTATTGGAATATTGAAGGAGGTGATAGTCAATATTATAATTACAACGTAAGAAACACTATGGAAATAACAGTTCCACAATTAGATGGACTATTAAATTTAATTAATAATAAAAGTATTGCAGTATTATTACACGCCCAAAACTATCACGATATATGGAAGTGGAGCAGAAATCTTCCTGTAATTATGATCAGAACTAGTATAGATGAATGGGATGGAAATATAGTACATTGGGCGGCAAGAGAATATAATACTCTTATGTTAGACTCAAAAAATAATAATAACAGTACAGACAGTCATGCTTGGCCAGGAGTAAAAGAAGTAGCAGATAAATTTTTATCTAAAAAATCATATAACAATTTAATTGACGAATGTGAAGGAGATATAATTCTTAATCAAAGTCAATGGACAACACTAGAAGGTTTAGATAGTTTATGGAAAACAGTAGGTATTACTCCTCCAGATCAAAATTGGATTAATCAATATTATGAAGATTTTCAAAATCATCAAGAGATAGATGAAACAGTAGCAACAGAATTAACAAATGAATACAATCGTAGATCACAATAACGTAGTTTTATTTAACGACTTAATTAAGATATATCTTTTTAAAGAAGAAAAGAAAGTCAAAATCTCTTTTAAGATTACTGATTATATAGTTACACACTTTTCAATATCACAGGATCAGTTTGAAGAAATTCTTGCTAAATGGAAAACAGAAGACGGTATACAAGGTATGGAAACAAATGATTGTGGTAAGATTTGGTGGTATTATAATGACTGTGGTCCTAGACCAACAAGAGTACCAGCAAGTTATGTAACAGTAAGTTTTAAAAGATATAACTTTAGATTTTCTGTAGCAGAAATGGTAAAACTAAAAACAGAATATCTTAGACAAAAAAATAACAAAATGCATTGGGATAAATGAGAGAACATTTAAAAAATTTAAAATCACAAAGTTTAGACATATGTGTAGGCTGGTATCTACATAATGACCTAGATGGGTTTGTTAACGGCTTTTCGCAAAACCTAATAGAATATTATCATAAACAATTAGATGATTATGGAGTACAACAGTTTGTTGGAGACTCTGTAGATGACTTACGAAACATTGCTGATATAAATGGTTTTAAAAGAGTACTAGTTATAAAGCAAGGACAAGTATTTCCTAATTTTAGTCAATTTATGACTGCCGTATCAAAAGCTGAAACTGGTACAGTAATATTTGCTGAATCTTTTGATGGTATATTAGATTTTAATAACCCTAATACAGATAATATGTCAACATTAATTGATATGTTAAACTTACAAGTAACCTTTGTGGCAAATACTGATAATGCTAAAATTGCTAGAAAGTATATGTCATCAAGTAAAGATTTAAAATTTACAAAACTTATGACCAGTGCAGGTGGATTAAATCCTATACTATATCCATTTGCTTTAAATTTTGGGGCAGGTTCAAATGTTGATGTAGTGGACATAAGCAATATAGCATTAATAAATGCGAAACGTTGGGTAACTGAATGGGACGGGCATCAACAAGATGCTATAAGTTTTGTTGATAAATTAGTCAAGTCTCTATCACCTAGCATAAAACAACAAGCATTTATTACACGTGGTGCTAGAATGAAACAAGATATGCAATTTCTTCTACAAGAACAAGAAGGGTTTGATCTATGGTTTGATGCAGAATTTCCAGGAATAGAATATAACTATTATAGACATGATTTTTTCAATAGTAAAGATAACGAAAAATTAATAAAAACAATATCTAATAATATTGGAAATGTGTATATACATTTGAGCAATATATTTGACTATCAAGCTACATCATTTTACTATAATCTAAAAACTAGAGTGAAGTTATTAAATGACTTTATACGTTTAATTAAAGCAAATAACCTTGGAAAAAAGGTTATGATAGCATATGTGGATCCACAAGGTATTACTGATCCAGCCCCTATGTGGGTAGATGATATAGAGACACAAGATATACTACCTAAATTCCAAGTATTTCCTTGGCAATAATCCAAAAAATCGCATAAAATAAGGGTATTTTTTTTCTCTTTTTCTGGTTGACATTTATACCAAGATGTCTTATTATATAAGTATAGTTAGAAAAAGGAGAATATATGAAAACAGTAGAACAAATGGAAATGGAAGAATTAAGAGGCGAATTACAAGAGCTTAAATTAGGCTTGGGTGGAATTGGCACAAAAGACGTTATGAGAATGCATTCAATTGAAGATGAAATTGATTGGAGACAAGAAAGCGGATTTGCAGATTATACTGCACAAGAAATACAAGATGAATTAATTGAAAATGGTGATTTAGATACGCCTTATATGGAGGCACAATAATGAGACATTTTAAAATTAATCCATATTTGGTTAAAAAAGGTTTTTATGTAAGTTCAATGTATTGGGGAGATTTACCCGGTGATGGATTTAAACTTATTTCAAGTGATGTAGTAGCAGGTCCTTTTAAGACAGCTAAAAGAGCACACGAAGTTATGGAAAAGAAGTTTAATACTGATCCAATGGAATATGCAGTACACGGTCCAGCAAAAACACCAAAAGGAGACATTTGGTACAACAAAAATTATTATGGGGAGATTGTTTAATGGAAAACATTACAAAGCTAGAAACTTTATATAAAAGAGATACAACAGGTAAAATTCGTGTATGGGAAGTAGAATACGGATATACTGGTGATACTGCTGGTACAAGAACTATTAGTGGTACACAAGATGGTAAAAAAGTTACTAGTGAATGGAACCTAAGTATTCCTAAAAATGTAGGTAAAGCAAATGCCACTACTGCATTATCACAAGCACAATTTGAAGCAAAGGCTTTATGGGATAAAAATGTTGAGAAAGAGTATTTTACAGATGTAAGTAAAATTGACTCATATGAAAAGTTTAAGCCAATGTTGGCACAAGACTATACTAAAAGACCACAAAGTAGCGGATACAGTCAGCCTAAGCTAGATGGTATCAGATGTATAGTTGATAAAAATGGAATGTGGACTAGAGCTGGAAAGCCAATTAATAGTTGTCCTCATATTTTTGAATCATTAAAAAAGTTTATTGAAGATAATCCAAATCTAGTTATTGATGGTGAACTTTACAATCATGAATTAAAAGCAGATTTTAATAAAATTACAAGTCTTGTTAGAAAAGTAAAATGCAGACCAGAAGAGATTGCTGAAAGTGCTGAGTTAGTACAATATCATATATATGACTGTTTTGATAGTAATAATCCTACTGCTAATTTTGTGGATAGAGTTAAAGTATTAAAGTCTCTAAGATCAGATATTATTAGACCTGTTAGAACTGATATTTGTGAAACACAAGAAGAGCTTGACGTTTGTTACAGTGACTATATGGAAAATGGTTACGAAGGACAAATGGTTAGAAACAATACACCTTATGAAAATAAAAGAAGTAAGAACTTATTAAAAAGAAAAGAGTTCAAATCTGAAGAATATAAGGTTGTTGAAATGCTTGAAGGTTCAGGTAATTGGGCAGGATATGCAAAAAGATTTATGCTTGAACTTCCAGATGGAAGAAAGTTTGGAAGTGGTATTAGAGGACAACAAGCACAATTAAAGGCTTTATGGGAATCTAAAGATGCTCCAGATTGGGCTACTTGTAGATTTTTTGACTACACTCCAGATGGTGTTCCAAGATTTCCTGTAATAGTTGATTATGGTAACGGACAAAGGGAGGACTAATGAAAGAATATAGCAAAGATAATCCACACGAGGATATAGGTAAAAAGAAATACAGAATTAGACAGAACTATAACATATGGGTAGAATATGATGTAGTAGCTGATTCTGCATCTGAAGCAGAAGAGGCTGTTTTAGAAGAAGGCGGTATTGATAAGATTGAATGGAAAGAAGGTTTTCATGATCTGCATGAAGTATCAGTTTATGCAAATGATTGGAATACTGATTATTCACAAGACTTATATAATACAAAGAAAGTAGAAGAATGTGTTCCTTACGAAGATAACGAAGGAGTATATTATGATGATCCAGAGTGGACATCAGATGATTTTAGATGGAAAGCAGAGGAGTAAATGTTTGAAATAATCTATATACCAAGAATCCATGATGAAGTTACAGTAGCACGATTTAAAACAAGGAGTGAAGCTGAAGAATATATGGAAACTATTAAAGAAGAAAGACCTGAAGCATATCCACATCATTATATTCAAGAATCTGGATATTCAGAAGAGCATATTAAACAAATGACAGATCCACGTCACAATCAATGGGGTGTTCGTGGTGAACCATTATCAATAAAAAGAAATCTTAATTAAGGAGCAAAAGATGGAACAAACTAAAGAAACAATTGATCTATATAAAAAGAGAGTAGCTAATTGTATAGAAGCCGCTAAAATGGCTGATAAAGACAGTTGGGCCTACAATTTCTGGATGCAAACTGCATCAAAAATTACAAAAAAAATTGAAAGGATGAGAAAACCCTTGTAATTAAAGGGTTTTTTATTTAACTTTTTTTGATTAAAAGGTTGACATTTATACCAAGATGTCTTATTATATAAGTATAGTTAGAAACAAAGGAGAATATAAATGCAAAAAGAAATAGACACTTTAATCCAAGCAATTAAAACAGACTACATTAATTGGACTACTAATAATGGAACAAAAGAAATGAGTAGTTATAGTCAAGGTGTAGTTGATTCAATGGAAGATAATATCCAAGTTAAAGAAGGTAAGAAATACATCAAGATTATTAGAGAAAATAGTGTTTGGGGTTTTATATCTAAAGTAGACTTTAAACATTTTAGAAAAGGTGATATCTTAAAAGCGGCAGGTTACAATGCTCCTGCACTTAATGCTCCAAGAGGTAATATTTTAGATGGTGGATATACTGTTAGATGGACAGGTCCACTTTACTTAAACTAGAGGATATGGAATTGATTAATAAAGCACTTAAATTTTCTACTGCGGCACACGCCGCAGTAAACCAGAAAAGAAAGTACACGGGTGAAGATTATATTGTTCACCCTATTGCAGTTTCTAACATTGTAAAAGAAAATGGTGGCACAGAAGATATGATTGCCGCGGCATTGTTACATGATACAGTAGAAGATACTAAAGTAACCAGAGAGCAAATTGCTGAAGAGTTTGGTTGGAAAATTTTTAAGTTAGTTGTAGAATTAACTGACGTAACTAAACCAGAAGATGGTAATAGACAAATACGTAAAGCTATTGAAGCTAAAAGATTAGGCATGGCTAGTAAAGAAGCACAAATGATTAAACTAGCAGATCTTATTGACAACACTAAATCAATATTTGAGCATGATCCAAAATTTGCCAAAGTTTATAGACAAGAAAAAATAGACTTGCTAGAAGCTATGGACAAAGTACATGGTACAGATTTGTACATGAAAGCTAACCTTCAACTACAGGAGATGCATGATTGAAATTATTGAATTGTTTATGACAGCACCAATGGAATTGCAAGTGATATTACTTACTGGTATTGTTATGGGCATATATTTCACATTTAAGAACCCAGATAATAAGGATAAATATTAATATGATATCAATCGAAATGACTATCGTTCTAGTTGCATTTACCATTGCCTGTGCTTATTTCAATTTTAGAAGTGGGCATCGTGAAGGCGTGATGCAAGGTATGGAACTCACATTAAGATTATTAGAAGCTGACAATAAGATAAGAATTGTTCGAACCAAAGATGGTAATGAAGAAATTCGTCCCATCGAGGTTCACAATGACAGGTCATAATTTAATTCCATTAGAAGATATATTTGCACACCAAGATACAGGTGAATGGCCAATGGTTGATTCATCTTTACTATCTACTACATATAAAAACCGATGGGAAATGGCAGATAAACTATTTGCTGAATTAGATGAAAATCTTTTCAACAAAGTAAATGAAGAAAAAGAATACAACGATTGGAAAGATCCAGAAATACCAGAAAAAAGTTATTCAAAAAAATACTCAGGATCGGCTTTAAGCTATGATGATGATTATATGGTTGGACCACATGATTGGGATAGTGAGTCAAAAATAGGCGATTATGTGCAACGTAGAAAGGCGTACATTTACGATTGGACTAAAGATGGGCTACAACATACCACAGAAGCTATAAGCTATTTTACGGGTATGCATGAAGCTTTTAAACCGGTGTTAGAGTACTATTTGTACGAATGTTACTCAGATCAATTAGAATTAATAGATAAAGTACTTTACAAACTTATGATAATACAGTATAATACTCCTATAGCCACAAAACAAAACAGAGTTCAACATAGGAAGTTTAATACAGAACGTTTTGGTGATGAACATTGTGATGAAACGTTAGGTGGTTTACATTTAGGTGAAAATTATGCTGAATTTAGAGCTAAGAATACAAAGTCAAATAAATGGGAACTTATACATCAATTAGCTGAAAATAAGATGCTATGGATGTTTGGAGAGAATGCAGAACGTAGTGGACTAATACCAACATACCACGGAATGCAACATAACCCAGATAAAGACTTAAATACTAGATATAGTATAATATTTGATTTACAAGCAAGATATAAACAATAGGAGATAAAATGCTTATACCAACAGTAATAGAAACAACAGGTCGCGGTGAACGTGCATACGACATTTACAGTCGTTTGCTTAAAGATCGAATTGTAATGCTTAATGGCGAAGTTAACGATCATACAGCTCAATTAGTAGTAGCACAAATGCTATTTTGTGAGTCACAAAACAACGCAGAAGATATTAATTTTTATATCAATAGTCCAGGTGGTGCAGTAACCGCAGGTCTTGCAATTTACGATACAATGCAATTTATTAAATCTCCAGTAAGCACAATCGTAATAGGTCAGGCTTGTAGTATGGGCAGTTTTCTTGCAATGGCAGGTGAACCAGGTAAACGTAATATATTACCTAATGCTAGAACTATGATTCACCAACCAAGTGGTGGTGCAGGTGGACAGGCCACTGACATGGAAATACAAGTAAAAGAAATTATTAAGATAAAAGAAAATTTAACAAAACTTTACGAAAAACATAATACCGCTAATAAGTCATACGACGAACTAGCAAAAGCTATGGAAAGAGATAATTATTTAAGTGCGGACGAAGCAGTAGCATTTGGTTTAGCAGATAAAGTAGTTTCTCGCAAAACATAGTACTTTTGAAATCTCAAATATTGAATAAATACATGGCATAGACTATAAAGTTTATGCCGTAAAAGAATTGTGAATTATATGTATACTTATAGTGCGAAATTAATCAGGGTAATAGATGGAGATACAGTAGATTTAGAAATAGATCTAGGGTTTGATCTCTCTATAAGACAGCGACTTAAATTGTATGGTGTTGGTACACCTGACAGTAGATCAGCTGATCCTGATACAAAACAAAAAGGCTTAGAAGCTAAACAACGTCTTACTGAACTACTACCTAGACAGTTTAAAGTTAGTACTATCCTTAATAAAAGAGGAAAGTATGGTAGAGTGTTAGGTATTATATATCTAGCAGATAAAGACTCAGGCAAAGACATAAACATTAATGAACTGATGGTTTCTGAGGGCCATGCAGTTAAGTATACTATTCAAGGGAAATAATATATGAGGTATTTTGGTTATTGGACGATCTTAGTGGCATTGGCAATCAGTGCAGTAGCGGCCTACTACAGTATTGTTGGTCTAGTTGCTATCTTCTCCGCGGCTATGATACCTATTATTATCATGGGTTCCGTACTAGAAATTGGTAAACTAACGTCGGCAGTATGGTTACATTTAAATTGGCGACAGGCACCCATTCTTATTAAAACGTATCTATCCGTGGCAGTATTGTTACTCATGTTTATCACGAGTATGGGTATATTTGGCTTTTTAAGTAAAGCACATATCCAGCAAACAAGTCTAGCCACGGAGAACGTAGCTCAATTAGAAATTATAGAAGATAGTATTGTAAGAGTAAAACAAGACATAGTCAGATTTGAAAGAAAAATTGAAGAGTATGAAAACAAAGACAACAGAGTAGATACTACAATACAAGACAAAATTAACCAAGAACAAGAAAGAATTAATACTGCATATGATGGTGTTAATCCCTCTATTGATGAATTAAACAAACGTATTGAGAAACAATTAGCTGACAGAGAAAAAACTATTGAACCATATACACGTGAATTAGATAAGATTCAAAACGATCTAGCATTAATAGATCAGTACGTAGCTGATGAAGAAATTAAAAAGCTACAAGGTATGATCGGTGCTAGACAAGATGGTAGATATGGTAGTAGAACTGCTAAAGCAGTTAAAGTATATAGAGAAACTTTAAATGCACGTAAGGACAATATTTTAAAAATTATAAACAACATAAAAACACAAGAAGATCCAGTAATTACTGATGCTAGAAATGAGATCAAGAGATTGAGAGCATTAGCAGAACAACAAATTGCTGATTCAAATGAACTGATTACTAGACTCAGATCACAGTTAGGCCAGGGGCAGGTTGAAGATAGTACTGAGGAAATACTAGTATTAAGAGAGAATATTAAAAATGCTGATACAGATCTTTCAGAACTATTTAATAAAAAGTTTTCATTAGAAGGTGAAAGTAGAGCATTAGAAGCAGAAGTAGGCCCGGTTAAATATATAGCAGAGCTAATTTACGGAGATGAAACAACAAGAAGTATGTTGGATTCCGCAGTTAGATTTGTTATGATAATTCTTGTGATTGTTTTTGATCCGTTGGCCATCGTACTTGTTATTTCAGGTATTATGTTGGTAGAAAGGTATGCCAGGCCAAGTAAGATCAAAAAAGAAAGGCTAAATGAAACCATTCAAAAACATAACTCAGGGAATGAAGAACAAACTGAGCCTAGCCAAGACAGCGACATCAGAGAAGATGATATCAACACTGAAGGCGGGCAAGGAACTTCCGAAGAGTCTAGTTTACAAGATGAAGTTTTGGAACAAGAAGAAGTAATCCAAGCACTTGCAAAAGATACTGAAAATGAAGGATACTTGGAATCTAAAGACACAAGTATTGACCCAGGAACAGTACCTCAAATTGATCCAGAAATTCATATAGATGAAAAAGGTGAAGAATACACCGTTGATGAAAATACTGGTGAACGTAAATATGTAATCAACAAGGTGCAATGGGAACTAAATAAAAAAGAGAGAGTGGCGGCAAAGAAAGAAAAGAAACAATTGGTAGATAAAATTGTTGCTGAAATGAGAAGCACCGGAAGTTGGCCAGGAACAAGTTATATGGAAGGTGAAGGTGTTGTCAAAAAGAAAATAGAACAAATATTTGCTGATGATGCTTCTCTTGAATTAAAAGAACTTATGTCAAGAGCAGATGATGCAGTATTACAAGAAGTATATAACGAAATATTAAAAGATACTAAAAAATGAAATTAGACAATAGTTCTTATACGGTCACACCTCCAGATTTGATGCTAACTGAACATGGCGTAAGTGTTCTAATCTCAAGCACAAATGATAAATTAATAAAGTCGGTAAAAGATGTATTTGAAAAATACATTGCTACCAGCATTGTATTCTATATACAAAGCAAACTAACAAACTCAAATACCCTACCATGGCTATGGAATGTATCAAAAACTTGTGAATTTATGATAATTGATCTTGATACCTGTGCAGAAGCAGATATAATTGCAGGATTAATGAAACCAAGAGAAGGTGAGCATACTGTACTATTTTACAGTGATAAGTACACTAGAAGAGATACAATAAAACTAATAAACGCAACAGGCGAAAATTTAGTAGTCACTAGGATGGAAGATATACATAACTATATAAGGTTACAAATGAACCCAGAGTATTTTGATGAAACCAAATGATATAATCTGCAATTTTTGCGGAAAAGGTAGAACCCAAGTAAAGAAATTATTAGCAGGTGAGAATTCAATGCACATCTGCTCTGATTGCGTTGAGCTATGCTATGGCATTCTACAAAACAACGAAGTTAAAATAGAGAACACAATTCAAAAGAAATTTAATCTTCCTACACCTAGAGAAATACACAAGCATTTAGATGATTACGTTATAAGTCAAGATAAAGCAAAAAAGACTTTAAGTGTAGCAGTTTATAATCACTATAGAAGGATTACATCAGATACAACAACAAAATTACAAAAAGGTAATGTTTTTATTGCAGGACCAACAGGAACTGGTAAAACATTAATGGCACAAACTCTAGCTAATCATTTAGATGTTCCATTTGTAGTAACAGATGCCACAGTTATTACTGAAAGTGGTTATGCAGGTGAAGATGCAGAAGTATTAATACATAAATTATTTCAAGCGGCAGATTATAATGTAGAAAGAGCAGAACGTGGTATAATTTATGTTGATGAAATAGATAAAAAAGCAAAACGTAATGATTTTGTAAGTTTAAGTAGAGATGTAAGTGGTGAAGGAGTTCAGCAAAGTTTACTAAAGCTAATAGAAGGTAGTAAAGTAACAGTACCTAATAAACCCCAAAGTAATCCAGAAAAAGTAATTGTTGATACAACCAACATACTGTTTATTGTTGGTGGGGCATTTGTTGGTTTAGAAGAAGTAGTTGGCAATAGACTTGGTAAGTCAAAAATTGGTTTTAATGGTGAAGAAGGTCACAAGATAGAGAATTGGACAGATTACCTACAAACTAAAGACTTGGTAAAGTATGGATTAATACCAGAATTTATTGGAAGATTTGCAAGTACCAATGTATTGAATAATTTAACTAAAGAAGACTTGGTAAAGATATTAACAGAACCAAAAGATGCTATTGTTTCACAAATTAAAGAATTATTTTTACTTGACAAAATACAAATAGAGTTTAAAATGGAAGCATTGGAAGAGGTAGCAAATATAGCAATAAAAGAAGAAATTGGCGCCAGAGGATTGCGTAAAATACTTGATGGTGCATTATTAGATTTGCAATATAGGTTACCAGAATTATATGATGAAGGCATAAGAAAAATTATTATTAATAAAGATGTTATTTCTAAAAACGCAGAACCACACTATATCAAAGGCCGAAATGCAACATAGACATTTTAAGAGAAGAGATTCAAAGCCTTTATATACTGCAAACGAAAGAATTCGATTCCCAGAAATCAGAGTTTCCTTACCAAATGGCGATAGTCAGGTCATGTCTACAAAGGAAGCCTTAGCAAAAGCAAAGGAGTTAGAATTAGATCTAATATTGATAGCTGAAAAAGCTCAGCCACCAGTATGTAGAATTACTTCTCTCAATAAACATTTGTATGAGCTAAAGCAAAAAGCAAAAATGGCTAAAAAGAAACAACGCGAAAGCATTGTAGAAGTCAAAGAAATAAGAATGGGTGTAAATATTGATATCCATGATTTAGAAACAAAAGCCAATATGGCTCGTAAATTCTTAGACAAAAATAATAAACTAACAGTTATAGTGACAATGAAAGGCAGAGAACGTAGTAGACCTGAATCTGCAAAAGAAGTACTAAATACATTTGCTGACAAACTTGGAATTAAGTATGAGCAAGTCAGTGTTCAAAGTCACAGAGTAACTGGAAAAACATAGAAAAAACATATGGCATATAACAGAAACAACAATAATAGAAACTATACTAGTAATTGGCAGTCAAATGATAGACGCCCTAGACGTGAAGATAGACCTAAAGCTGAAGGACTAACCGTTGAAGTAAGAAACGGAAATCTTGAGCAGGCTATGAGAAGACTTAAGAAAATGATAGCCAAGGAAGGTTTAATGCAAGAAGTCCGTGACCGTAGATACTTTGTAAGCAATACGGAAAAGAGACTAAAAGCAGAAGCGGCTGGCAGAGCTAGACATCGTAGACGTATAGCTAAAGAAAATCCAAAGTAGTCTACACTTTAATAGCATAAATATACTTTAGTAGGAGGCAGTATTATGACAATAACTCAGGAACAAGGTGTCGCAGAGATTACCAAGTTAAAATCTCCACCCAAGTATTGTGTGATACTACTCAACGACGATTCTACTCCTATGGATTTTGTAATTAATATATGTCAAACTATATTCAATAAAACAAAAGCAAAAGCAGAAGCTATTACACAAGAAGTACATAAAAAAGGTAAAGGCGTAGCAGGTATTTACAGTTACGAAGTAGCAGAACAGAAATGTGTAGAAACTGTTACAGAAGCAAGAAGAAATGGCTTTCCTTTAGATGTTACATTAGAAAAAACAGAGTAAATTAAACAAATATGAAAATCGCAATCACTCAACGTGTGATTGAATTTCGAAACGGTCCATATGACAGCATAGATCACGGATTTTATGATATGTTCAATGGACATACATTAAGGCCTATTCCAAATCACTTAGATCATTATCAAACAGATTTAATAGTCAGTAGCGATATTGTAGTGTTTACAGGTGGCAATAGTATGATACCTGGAAATTGGCAGTATAATGAAAACAGATTACGAGTTGAAAAGCACACGTTAGATTTAGCAAGACTATATAACAAACCTATTTTAGGAATAAGCAGAGGATGCCAATTCTTAACCACTAGCCTAGGAGGCAGTATTAAAGAAAATGGTAGACATACTCGCGATCATATTGTATATTATAATAATAGTGAAGTTGAAGTTTGCAGTAGGCACGAAGAGATATTAGATAAAATACCTGCAGGTGCCACTTGTTTAGCTACAGATGAAGATGGTAATTGTGAAAGTTGGAAACTAGATAACATAGTAACAGTATTATGGCACCCAGAAAGAATGAATACACATTGGTTACCATATGAGGCATACGGAATTTTAGGGATATGAACACGTTAAAAAAATTTTTAATTAAAAGTTATTACGATAATAAAATGGCTTTCTACTATGAAATGGCTAGTACTATTTCACTTATTATTGCTAGTAGTATCCTAACCTTTGCAGTAACTGGTGTTGGAACAAAGCCAGAGTTTTATGTTCCAGGTTATTGGATAGGATCTGTACTAGGATTTATTGGTGCTTATTATAGACAAAGTACCTGGGTAATGATTCTATGTATTTGGTTTACTACAATTAACAGTATTGGACTTTGGAGAGTATTTGGATGAGAATAGGATTTACTTGTAGTACATTTGATTTACTACACGCCGGACATATTGCTATGTTGCGAGAAGCTAAGGCACAATGTGACTATTTAATAATAGGATTACAAACAGATCCTACAGTAAGTAGACCATCAAAGAATTCGCCTATACAAACAGTAGTAGAAAGATATACTCAATTAAAAGCAGTAGGGTATGTAGATGAAATAATTCCATATACTACTGAACAGGATTTAGAAGATATTCTAAGTATGTACAATATTAATGTACGAGTATTAGGTGAAGAATATAAAGAAAAAGATTTTACAGGAAAAGATATCTGTAAACAGAGAGATATTTCTTTATACTTTAATAAACGAGACCATAGATTTAGTTCAACAGAATTGAGACAACGGGTTAACACAAAGGAAATGAAAAATGAGAGTGCGTGAAGAAGTCAAACTAAATTTTGAAGATGTATTAATGGAACCAAAACGTTCTACACTATCAAGTAGACGTGATGTACAAATGACTAGAAAGTTTACATTTAGAAACTCTGGTAAAGTGATTGACTTCTGTCCTATATTTGCTAGTAATATGGACGGTGTAGGTACATTTGAAGTTGCTAAAGTATTACAAGAACACAAAATGATGACTGTAATCACAAAGTCTACTACATTAGATGAATGGAAAGCGGCCGCAGGAACAGGTCTAAGGTTACAAAGTGTTAGTGTTTGTACTGGTACTAATAAGATGTGGGATCCAGAAGCAGAAGATTATGCTAATATGCAGGCAGTACTAAAATCATTTCCTGATGTAAAAATGATTACTGTAGATGTTGCCAATGCCTATCACGAGAATTTTGTAGACTTTATTAAAAAAATTAGAGAAGAATATCCTGATAAAGTTATTGTAGCAGGTAACGTAGTTACACCTGAAATGGTAGAAGAACTTATTATAAATGGTGCTGACGTAGTTAAAATTGGTATTGGACCAGGTAGTGTTTGTACTACAAGAACAATGACAGGTATTGGAGTACCACAGTTTTCAGCTATATTAGAATGTGCAGATGCGGCAAATGGAGTAGATGGACATATTATGGCAGATGGTGGTTGTGTATATCCTGGAGATATTGCAAAAGCATTTGGAGGAGGAGCTCATATGGTAATGATTGGCGGAATGTTAGCTGGTCATAAAGAAGGTGGTGGTGATATTATTACTAAACATACTGCTACTGGTGGAGCTCATAAATTGGATAATGGAACATTTGTTCCACATTTTGAAGAACAACAGTTTGTAGAGTTCTACGGAATGAGTTCAGATCGTGCTAGATCAAAGCATGGTAAACGTAAAGACGGATATAGAGGTAACGAAGGTAGACATATTGTTATGCCTTATAGAGGACCAATTAATGATACCGTTGAAAATATACTAGGTGGTGTTAGATCATCAGCTACTTACATTGGTGCAAGACGTTTAAAAGATATGCCTAAGTGTGCTACCTTTGTAAGAACTAATAATGTCATCAATAGAATTTACGAACAATTCACTGTAAAATAATTGTTGCTCAAATAGCATAACAGCCTTGCACATAGGCATTGCTAATTAACCTGCATTTTTTGCATGGCGATGATAAATAAAAGTGAATACAAAAAAGCGACCTCAGCTTTTAAAAAATGAGAAGGCACTAGGGAAAGACCAGGGCGTGCCGACGCCTCAAAACCGACTGACACCGGAAAAGACTGGAACAATGGATTCTTTCCCGAGAATGAATCCCAATAATATTAATGGAGCAATAAGATGACTCGAACTTTGAGTGCTCTTGTAACGGCTATTTCTGACGTGTTTACTACAAAAACAGCATCAGACGCAGACCTGTTATTATGGGCAAAAACAGAATATGGGGATGACTGGCAATATGCATTTCAATGGATGAAAGCTAATCCAGGTAATGTACCATTTAAAACACCAACAGTAAAAAAAGTAGTTAAAGAGGAGAAAAAACTAGATGATGAATATTTTGGCGTCTAAGTATTGTGCTATATGTGAAGCAGTAGCAGAATGGACAAACAATTTTGTAAAAGGTATGATTAATACTTTTGAAACACTTGGCAGAGCAAGAGCGGCGGCTGAACTAACTCGACAAGGGTTTCATAAAGAAGCAAAGGCATTGTTAACTGATGATTAATTTAATTAAAAGAATCGTAAAATACATGACTATGTCTGATATTGATAGATACCTATCACAGTCAACTGATATGGTTGATTTAGAAAGAAGACAAAAACATCTACAACATAAGGGTTATAGAATATAATGTGGCCTTATACAGAAGAAGAAAACGACTTTTTAAGTAAGTAAGTATACCTGCTCAAATAAACTATAGCTTTAACGAGCATAAATAGTAGTATGAGCAAGGTACACTTATTATCACAAATTATTACAAATTTGCAACAACAAACTAGTCAACAAGGCAAGTACGACTTATTAAGTCAGTATGAAAAAGAAGCTATATTAAAAAGAGTAATAAGCATAGCATATAATCCTTGGATTAATCTTGAGATGCAAAACTTTCAACCTAGAAAAATGGGTAAAAAGTTTGGTATGAGTATACCTAAATTTCTACATATCATTGATGATATAATTGACGATAAATTTACACAAAAAGAAAAAGAATTTTCTTGTCAAATGGCAATGATGCATATAAATCAAACCGAAGCTGATTTGTTTATCAAATTGATTAGACAAGATTTAGATTTAGGATTAACAGACGAAACTATTAATAAAGTTTGGCCTGGACTTATAATGAGTTATCCTATAAGTTACCCAGGTGCAGGAGATTATAAATCATTTAATCAATTTCCTGCCGCAGTACAGCCCATTAGTAGAGGACTAAGAGTAAATATAATAATTCACAAAAACAAAGTTTCATACAAGGACAAATTAGGCCAGGACATAGAAGGTTGGAGTATATATGATGAACAGTTTATTAATCTTGCACAAGGTAACAATACAGTATTTGATGGTCATGCAGTAGTATCAAAGGGTGTAGAAATAGTTGAAACAGATAATCAAAAAGTACTAGAAGCTGATCCCAAAGATATTAGATTTATGTTATGGGATGTAATTAGATTTGATGGGTTTACACAAGGAGAAGATACTAGAGTTGGTTATAACTGGCGTCATAATGGCATAGAGCATATGCAGATACTAGCAATAGATAAAAATAAACAGCCTTGTTATGATTTAGTACGTGCTGATCTTGTGGGTAGTCAAGAACAATTAGAAATGTCAGTTAAAAAAATGAAATCTTGTGTTATTAAAGCATTAGATGGCACTTGGAAACAAGGTACAGATAATTCTCAAATTATTATTAATTAATTCTTCCTACAATTCTTTTAATATATTTTGATCCTAGATGATCATATAATCCATCAAATAATTGAAATTTAGTCCAAGCCTTAAAGGTACCTCTACCTTTGTCAAAGAATCTTTGCCACCAGGTAGTATTAGTTTTAATTTTCATATCATAGGTCATATAATGTAATTTACCTACGTGTGAATAATAACCAAATGGTGGTACTTGACATACTATATCATTGTTGTTAACAAAACGATATGCTTCTATATTGTCAAATTGTTTACCCCATTCTCTATCACCTACACGTGGACTTCCGTAAGTATAAAGAACAACATCTTTATATCCTAGTTCAACTAATCTACTTGTTACAATAGTAGCCATTGCGGCCCCTAAACTGTGACCAGTAATAATAAACTTATCATCTTTATTCTTAATCCATTTTGTAATAGAAGGCCATAGTTTGTCAACTTCACCTTTAAAACCAGCATGAACATTTCCTTCAGTTTCACTATCAGCCGGCCATGCCTTGATATCTGCTAAAATGTCTTTGAATGAACCTGGTTCGGTTCCTCTGAAAGCTAACATAGTATAGGTTGGAAAACTTATACCATAACCTTGTGCATTTTCTACTTCAAAATATTTTATTTTTTTAAATTTAAAATTTTGTTCTTTTAGATATTTTTCTACAGTAGCTATGTCTTCGTATGCATATTCGCATACGTTGGCACAGACTTCTGCAAACATCCAATCTATATTATTCTTTTGAGTGCTCAATGATCTTCTCCAATTTATGAACAGGTATTCTTTTGTTGTCTATATAACGCCATACCTTACCTCTACCATTATCAACTTGAAATATAGTTTCTCTATAACCAATACTTATTATAGTAGCTTGTTCACCGTCTAAAAATACAGTATCACCTGGCTCAAATCCTGGTTTCATTTTCCATCTGATACTTGCTATGAGATCACCAACAAGTTCTTTGAACCATAAAACCACAAGACCAGTAATACCCAATGCTATAATCGGAGTTAAAAAATTGGATAATTGTAGAGTTTGTTCGTCTAACATAAACTTATTTATCTTTTTTGCTTGACACTATGGTTAAAATACCTTATAATGATAGGATATTGTGCAAAGAAAGTACATATTAATTTGGAGTTACATTTATGAAAGGGTTTAAAATACCACACGTTACATTTAGAACCAGAGAAGGTGATGAAGAAGCAGAAGTAGGAACAGGTTGTCCTATAGGTGGTGAGTGGGTAGACAAAACAACAGACGATTACTTTAAGGGTAAAAGAGTAGTACTGTTTAGTTTACCAGGAGCATTTACACCTACCTGTTCATCTGAGCAGTTACCTGGATTTGAAAGTAACTTTGACTTGATTAAATCTAAAGGTATTGATGAAGTATATTGTTGTAGTGTTAATGATTCATACGTCATGAATGCCTGGGCTGAAAAAATGAAAGTCAAAAACGTTAAAATGATTCCTGATGGGTCGGGGAACTTTACTAGATTTATGGGTATGCTTATAGGAAAGAATCACCTAGGATTTGGTATGAGAAGTTGGAGATATATGGCTATAATTAACGACGGTGTTGTTGAAAGCTGGTGGCAAGAACCAGGTATTAATAATGACGGAGAAGATGATGATCCATATGAAGTAACAAGACCTGAAAACTTAATTAAAACGTTATAAGAGAGAATAGTGAAAAAAGTACAAGATAGAATAAACGATTTTTTTAAATGGGTAAAAGGTACTGAGCTAGTAGAACTCACAGATATTGATGTTTCAGAAGATCCTGTAAGACCAGAATTAACTTTAGATTGGAGATTAGACTCTGCTAGAAAAATTTATGGTTTAAAATATCAGAATGATATTGAAGCAATAGTTTGTGTAGCATATACTAATGAAGTACCTATTACTGTTAGAGAAATGGACTATATGAGTCAAGTAGCTTGTCAAGAAAACCAATTAGGTTCTATTGCAGTAGCTTATACAGTATGGTCACGTAAACGAGGTGCAGGAAGAGAAATAATTAATAAGTTATTTGAGTTCTTAACTACTCAAAGAAAAGAAACAAAAAGACTTGTTACATTGTCTCCACTTACACCAATGGCAACACACTTCCACATAAAAAATGGTGCTAAACAAATTAGCATAAATGATACCACACAAAATTTTGAGTATAAATTACTTGACAAATAACCAACATTACCGTATAAATATATTGTAGGCGTTGAAGCAACCTGAAAGATATTATGGACCTCGGGGCAGTACCGAGCACCTCCACCATAAACGCATTGGGAAGAAAATGATAGTATTTGACTTACTTGGCTACATTATATTAGCAAATTATATTGCTAGTGCGTTTATGATGGGGGTGAACTAGGATCGACAGGTATTACATAGGGAAGTGGAGTTTACCGGGTGATTCCGTAAATGATCAAACTTTATAAATGCAGAAGATAATTTTGCACTAGCGGCCTAATTTAGGCACGTAGGGGTTGGCAACGGACCTGGCAACAGAACCGTTGCACTTTTATCTTGACTTTATCCTGAAACCTGTTAATATGTAATTGGACCATTAGCTCAGCTGGATAGAGCGCCTGTCTACGGAACAGGAGGCCAGGAGTTCGAATCTCTTATGGTCCGCCAAAAGATAAATAGCCGTGTGAAACTGCTAGAGCATAAGCATATTATAATAAGAGCGGAAGTACTTGATCCGCCACGTGCAGAACAATCTACAAGTGAACAAGTAAAAACTCTGATCAACGATATTGGAATGAAAATTATGATGGGTCCATTTGCGGCCAGATCTGATATGGTTGGTAATGCAGGACTTACAGTAGCAACAATAATAGAAACATCACACGTAGTATTGCATACTTGGGATGAAGTATCTCCAGCATTAATGCAATTAGATGTATATACGTGTAGTCATCTTGAACCTAAAATAGTTTTTAATTGGCTAGAACAATATAAGCCAACTAAAATAGATTACAAATATATTGATAGGGAATTTAAGTTAGATTTTAAACGTAAAAAATTTAAAGTTTTTGCCAAGGAAATAGTTTAGGTAAGTATGGATATTTAGAATCTTCATTAACTTCATTAGTATCAAAACCTCTAATAATAAATTTAGTAGGATGTTTTTTAAAGAAATCTAAATAATCATTTTCAATTTTTAATCTAATATTTTTACTATATAATATTGAATTAATTTCATAGTTAAAAGCATTACTTACATCAATAAAAACTTTTCTTTCATCACCTTCGTCCATTTGACTTTTTAGTTCATTTTTCAATCTGGTTATTGCCATTAGGTCTAGTACTCTAAATTTATGATCAAAAGTTTTATAGGTTGTATTCCACCACTGTAAAAAGTCATCTCCAAGTTCTTCTATGTATTCTTCCATAAACTTTAATTCATGTTCACAAGCAAATCTAGAACCTAAAATAGGATTTTCTCTCATAAAATCTCTTACAAATTTAGACCAATTTTGTCCATTCCAATTATTACTAACATACCATTGCATATGTACTGCAACAGGATCAATATCATAGGATATAAGTTCTCCACCTTCTTCTAAGTTATTAATATATGCATTTGCTATTGGACTTATTCCACCACAGGTACTATAAACTGTTTTACATATATGATCTTTTTTTGTTACATCTAATGTTTCAGTATTTGCACAATACCATCTTGCGTCCCATAAATCATGACCTACTTGATATAATTTTTCGTAATGGTCCATCATTTCTCCATACAAGTATTCTTTTCCATCTCTTAAATGGTTATCCCATATGCCTACTTTTTTCTTTTGTTCCATAGCAACACGAAGTAAATTATATCCTTCCCATCTACCTTTTACCTTTACAGTTTCACCTGTGGCCCATATATCAGTAGGGTTATAAGTTTGTCCTTGTTGTCCTAGTGCAGTTTCACTTCTTCCTATTTTTGGTGCAACCCAATCATTATCATCTTTTTTATCTCCAAGATCTGGTCTACCACTAGCAACCCACCATTCTAAATCAAGAAACAAACATTGAGGATGAATTTGCCACCATTTTTCTCCTCTATCTAATATGTGTCCTACTATAACACAATCTTTATATTGGTTATTCCAATATTCTTTTGAACGTTCAATAAAGTTACGTAGTATTATACCTTGTCTACATATTAGTAATTTTTTAAATCCAGTATCATATGCAAGATTACATAGTTTAACAAATTCATCAGCCTGAACTTGTGGTATACGTCTATATTTAAAACTGTAAAAATCAAGAAGATTTCTAGTTATACCTTCTGTGGTTAAATCTTTTATTCTATCGTTCAGTAACCAGCCAATGCCACATTCAGCTGGTAGCTTATCAGCAGTATGTTCAAACTGCCAGTTTTTCTTGTGTCTAATTCCATCCATATTTTATCGCCCTTTTTATTAACATAGTACATTACTATTTATTATCTTTAATAAATCAAAATAAGTAGTTGACAATGACTATGAACGATGTTATATTATTAACATTAATGAGAAGGAAAACGAATATGATTAATAGCAGACAGATTGTTGAAATACTAAATGAAGAAATAAGCAAAAACAAAGATATTGAAAATGTTCGTTTGGCGCTACAAAAGGTAAAAGATAGAATAGAGTTTTTAGAAGAGTTAGAATTTGTTCATCAGCATAAACAACCTGTGTATGATGCTAAAGATTCAAGAGCTCAAAAAGAGACTGCTGAAAAACAGTTCAACGAGTATTTTAAATAGCCATGGAGTACAGTGAACTAATAAATCGAATACAAGTGCTAACGGAAACTATAGAGGTATTCCGGAGTCGTATACAAGAACATGACACCGGATACCTCTATACTACTATTGACACACTAGAAGAATATATTGAAGAACTTGAGAAACAAGTTAAATCCATTGATCATTAAAGTAAAAAAAGTACCAAAAAGATGTTGACAAGTTGGTAACATTATCGTACTATGTATATATAACGTAAACAAAAGAGACGCAAATGAAACTACAAGATCTTAATATGGTACAAACTACAGTTCCTAATGGAGTTCAGGCTCTAGTAAAGTTTGGACCCCATTATGAGCTGAGTATTGTTAAGAACAACACCTCATACGGTGGCGGTATGGGACTGTACGAAATTGCAGTATTCCTAGACAAAGAAATGACAGAACTGCCCGGAATCACAGAACCCGGAGATACAGTCAAAGGATTCCTTACAGAAGATGATGTAAATGAAATCCTATCCTCAATGACCCAATTGACTAAAAGGGAACCTCAACAAATAAATTAATCAGTTAAATCTACCCGTAGCTCAGCTGGATAGAGCAACGGCCTTCTAAGCCGTGGGTCGGGAGTTCGAATCTCTCCGGGTAGGCCAATTATGCGAGTGTGGCGGAATAGGTAGACGCAACGGACTTAAAATCCGTTATCTTTATGGTGTGTGGGTTCGAGTCCCTCCACTCGCACCAAACACAAAGATTAACTAAGAAAAGGAAGAAATTAATGGCTGATCGTTTTGATCTTGAAGAAAAAATTATGAGAGCAAGTTGGGTACTAGAAGACATTCGACTTCTGCGTGATCGTTACAACCAACGAGATTTCACGTGGGATGAACTTGACAATTTTCTAATGGCAATGGAAACAATCTATCAGCACAGGTTTGATGATCTTGATGACACGATGTGCCAGGTATTTGAATTAAATCAGTACGCATCTGAAGAAGTCAAAGCAAAAAGATCTCCCCACATCAAAGCCTATACTGAAAGTTAGAATAATAAGGTCCTGTAGTTTAACGGTAAAACACCCGGCTTATACTCGGCACAGTCTCCAGATTAGAGAGCGATCCTGGTTCGAATCCAGGTGGGACCACCAACTTCTGTAATAAATTTACTATCCTTTAGTATATTTTTTGTAAGTGGTACGTATATTTCCTTCAGCCCATACCTTATCATATTGACTGGCTGTCAACACATCATCATCACCATACAACAATTCCCATTGTTCCTGTGGTAAGCAGAATGCAATTTTGTGAGTACCTCCATAATTAGAGAAAACAGGATCTGATTCTTTTCTTATATATTCGTTTGCTCTCACAACGCATTCTAGATAATTGTTTGTGTCCTTCATATTGATAGTTTTGAAATCACATTTATTTTCAACAAAGTTGGGTGGTCCACCTAACCAACACATCATTGTTATCAATGTAAAAGGTTCAAACATATAATAGTATTTATTAACAAATCTGTAACATTTGGGTACTTGGTACCCAAGTTGTTTATAAGCATAGCGAAGAAACAGGAAAATGTCAATAGCTATAGTAACGCATAGTGTACATTGCTAGGATCACCGACTTCTTGATAAATAGATTCTAAAAAGGAGACTTATGGCAGGATTTAAAGCAACCAGAGGGACTAAATCACATAACTGGAAAAGAATGTTAAATGGGGTTGAAATTAAACCTTGTTTATTTGTTAATTCAAATGGCAAAAAAATGTTAAGTGGATCTGTTGACGGTGAAGTGATAAAAGATAGTGATGGGAATGCATTACCATTTAGATCAATTCAGCACACATCTATGGAATAATTTAAAGGTATCCTTGAGATTTTAAAAACCATAAAAATCCAACAAGAATACTAGCCAACAGTCCGATTAAAAAAACAATTAAAATACCATCTATAAGTGACTGTTTTCTTTCCTGTTGTTTGTATATTGTTTGTTCTCTTTCTTGTCTAATCTTTCTTCTCATTTCAATTAATTCTTTCCACGTGCCAAATCCATAACGCCAATTTAATAATGTTTGTAATTCTGCTTCTTGTTCTTTGATTGTTTTTTCGTGGATTAATAATGCAAGAGCTTCTTCTTCAACACTACCTGCTTGAAATAATTTTTTAAATAGGGGAGGTTTTTGATTATTTTGTTGAGCTTTTCTAACGTCACTTACTGCACCAAACCATCTGCCCATTTGTTTGGTAACATTTTCAAAATCTTGCCCAACGGAGACTGCTCTTTTAATAGTATTAAAAGCAGTGGTTGCTACCGCGATCGCTGAAATTGGATCTACTATTGGGTTGACTCCTTATTAACTATGTATATTTAATACATATATAACCTAGTTAAACACATATTTAAAAGTTAATAGTTGACTTTTCTATGGACATTGTTTATAATATAGCATAAATAAGTAAGTATACAGAGGAACGAAATTATGACTTTTATACATTCAACCAACGAGATCAAAGCCAAAGCAGAAGTTATTTTGGAAAAGATTAAGTTGCTCCAAGAAGCTGAAGTGTTAGGCGAAACAGAATCCTATAAACACCTGGTAGATGACATCAGAGCTCTTGCGAGAGATATTGCTAACGATAACGTTAGTAATTTTAAATAAAGGAGAAAATGTTATGTTTTCATGGATTAAAGATAGATTTACAGAACGTACATCTTTGGATGGCGGAATGTTAATCGCAGTTGGACTTGTAGTATTATTTTTAGGTCCATTTGCTAAATGGGCGGCACTTGCGGCAATCGCATATGGTGCCTTTACTATGATTAAATCAGAAGGATAATAATAAATGGCCTTTAAATTAAGTAAAAGAAGTCTATCAAGGCTTGAAGGTGTAAACCCTAAACTAGTAACGGTTGTGAAGACAGCTATTACTATGTCTAAAGTCGACTTTGGAGTAATATGCGGTCTACGAACAATAGAAGAACAACGTGAACTAGTTGCCAAAGGTGCATCACAGACAATGAAGTCTAAGCACATTGATGGCAATGCAGTTGACCTAATGGCTTATATTGGTAGTAGAGGATCATGGGAAATGAACTTATATGATGATATCGCTGATGCAATGAAAATTGCCGCAGATGAGCATAATATCCAAATTAGATGGGGTGCCGCGTGGCACATACCTGATTTACGTGAATGGGATAGTTCAATGCAGGATGCTATGAATGAATATATTGATCTGAGACGAAGTCAAGGTCGTAGACCATTCATTGATGGGCCGCATTTTGAACTAATGTAGGCAGTGACTGAAAATACACACAGCACCAGTTGGTGTCCTATACCGTTCAATGCTATTTCGTTTCACCCTACTGGCAATCTAACTCGTTGTATGATGAGCGATGTGCCAATGGGTGAAACCTTTGATAGTCATCAGATGCAAAAATTGCGTCATGATATGTTGGCTGGCACCTGGGATAAAGAAGGGTGTATGACTTGTTGGAAAAAAGAACAACAAGGAAATATTAGTCAACGACAGAAGTGGTTACGACGTAATCCAAAAGATTTTAAAAACACAGATGGATTTATCAACCCAAAAATAACAGGCAACCCAGTTAACCATCTTTTTATTAATTACAGTAATATTTGTAATTTTAAATGCAGAATGTGTGGGCCAAGTTACAGTAACAGTTTGATCCCCGAACACAAACATCTACATTCATTAGGTTTGCGTTCTCCAGTAAACACAAAAGTTATTAAAAATAGAAATTTTATTAATACATATTTAAAACAAAAACCAGAAGTTTTGAAAGATGTAACCAGTATTTGGATAACAGGAGGAGAGCCATTTATGGACGATAACTGTTATGATCTAGCGGATATAATAGCTGAGCATGGAAATGAATCCATAATGGATATGGTCATTACTACAAATGGTTCCAAAGTAGATTTGAATAAATTACAAAAATTTGAAAATTTTAGATTCTTTGAACTAGATCTAAGTATTGATGCACCTAATATTATGTTTGAATATATGCGTAGTGCAGGAATATTTACCTGGGAACAAATGAGCAAGTTAATTGATGATTTGACTTATTTTAGAAAGCAAAATAGTAGTTGGTTTCATATGTGTTTTAATGCTAGTATACAAGCATTTAACTACGATACAGTACTTGAATTTGATTCAATATGTAAGAAAGCAGGAGCATTAAACAATACCAGAATGTTAATACATCCAGAATATTTTAGACTTGATGTATTACCTTATAAATATAGGAAAGAAGAATTTGATAAGATTAAAGATTACAAAGTAATCAATGATCCAAGATTTAAAAGAACCCACTCTGACATATGTAAAAATATGTTACAAGAACAAGCATCAGATGATGTTGTAAACAAGTTTAAAACATTTACTATAGCACAAGATGAATATAGAAACATGAGTATAAAAGATTTCCATCCACAGTTAGCGGAGTTTATATATGACAGATAATAACAGCCCTGCATTATGGAGATTTGATCCAAAAAGGCACGTAGTACCAGCAGACCAAATTGAAACAAAGGTTGTTGAAAACGATCAATGGAAAAATTTGCATAGTAACAGTTGGTGTCCTATTCCGTTTAACACAATAAGTTGGCACCCTAGTGGGCATATATCAAGATGTATGATGAGTGATGATAATATGGGTACTCATTATGACAGCGAACATATGCAAAGATTAAGAAGAGATATGTTAGCTGGTAAATGGGATACATACGGTTGTACTAGCTGTCTAAGTAAAGAGAAAAAAGGATATCGTAGTCAACGTATGAATTGGTTACGGCATGAACATATTAAGAAGTTAGGAAATCCAGAACCTTATCGTACGCCAAAATTATTAGATAATCAAATAAGTCATTTGTTTATTAATTTTTCAAATGTATGTAATTTTAAATGTAGAATGTGTAGTGCAAACTTCAGTAATAGTTTGATACCTGAAAACAAACATATGTTAGAAAAATTTCCATTAGAATATAAAAAAGTTCCATTTCAAAATCAAAAGAACTTCAATGACATTATTGGATATTTAAAAAGTAACTTAAACATACTTCCTGGTATAAAAAGTATTTGGATGACAGGAGGGGAGCCCTTCATGACCGATGATCCATATGACCTTATAGACTTAATTGTAGAACATGGTAAGCCAGAAGAACTTGAAATTACTATAACAACAAATGGATCAAAACTTAACTTTGAAAAATTAGAAAAGTTTAATAAAGTTAAAAAACTCATATTAGATATAAGTATTGACGCAGTAGGTCCTTTGTTTGAATATATGAGAAGTAATAAAGTATTTACATGGAGTCAAATGGAAGATACTTGTAGTAAGTTAAAAGATTACACAAAAGTAAACAAAGAATGGTTTAGCTTTTCTATTAATAGCAGTTATCAAATTTTTAATTATGATAATTTGTTAGAATTTTATGATTTTATATATGATCATCAATGTGAAAGTAACATAAGAATGTTGATGTTTCCTGAACATTTTAGAGCAGGCAATTTGCCAGATAAACTAAAAAAAGAAGCTCGTGACTTGTGTGATAAAGTAGAGCTAAGATACGGTAATAGAAACGAACACAAAATTCAAATTATTAATGATATAAGAACTTCTCTAGATATTGATGAACCGTTTTTGACAAGAACATTAAAAGTGGTACCAGAGCAAGATAAGTTCAGAGGAGTTTACCTATACGATTATCATGAGAAACTAGCTGAACTAATATATGGACCAAAACAATCATGCCTGTTTTAACAAGACCCTTTCACAGAACATATACCATAGTTTTTAATACAGGATTACCTGGTGAATGGTTATCTTGGTTTATTAATCTACACAACGGATTTCCACGTATTGATAAATTAACTATTAGAGAATCAGAAATAAAAGTAGGACAAGAACCTATTGCACACCAAGGTAGAGTTTGGGTACCAGAAACTAGAAAATTTCAAAATCATCAAAATGAACAATGGGAAATAGAACGTACTGAATTTTATACTGCAATAGAAAAAGGTTTAGAAATGGGTGTAGGAGACTTTGATAAATTAATAATTAAAATACATCCGTATCATTTTTTAAATTACATATGGGATAATTTTAAAAAGATACACAATAAAGATACTAATATAACTAATCATATTGTGGTAGAAGTAGGTGACCCTGACATATTAGGAATATTAGAAGCAGATCATGAATTCCATCGTCCTAAACATAGACCTAAATTTCAATACAGTATAACACCAAACTGGCCTGGTCTAGCACATCCTACTGATGGTAAATTACCTGTGTTTGAAGATTTTACTGAAGGGTTTAGATACTATAAATCTTTGTTTGAAGACAAAGGAGTACACGTAGATAGAATAGATATAGCTAAAATATTTCAACATGATAATAATGAATACTATAGACTACTAGGAATATTAGATAGTCCACCGCTAAAAGACTGGAAAACACTAGTAAAAGAATATACAGATTTCAGGTTTGATGGTATAAAATTTACTTGACATTGATATGAATAAGTGTTATAGTACTAGTACAATTTTGTAATGGAGTTATAATATGACTATGCATCTAGCACGTGGTCTTACCACGTTGAATACTAAGAAACGTAAAGCAAAGAAGAGAAAGTCGGCTGATCACTATATAGCTGGATGGCGTAAGCAAAATAAATTCTATAAAGAAAAAGGTCTAGAGATGATGACACTAGATGAATATATTGACTATGTTCATGGTGTTTATAAACCTAAACAAGAACTTCGAGCAGTACAGACTCCTTGGCACCATTCAGGATCACAAGTACGTGACACAGAACACGTTCCAAGTCTTAATTCAAAAAGTGGAATGGGTACTGCTACTAAAAAACCATCTATGCAATACACAGGTGAACGTAAGTTAATAGGTATTGCTATGATGCACAAAAGTAATTTAGTTCCTGTATTTGCAGATGATGATGATAAAACAGGATCTAAACAAGCCACAGAAATTTCCCAGATGCGAAGGAACTAAATCGTTGGAAACTAACGTTTGGAGTATTACCATAAAAGGTAAAAACGATTGTGTTGCTCTTTCTGATTTTGAAGCAATGCAAGTAAAAATGAAATTTATGCCAGATATTGAAATGTATAATATGACTGAACGTCATGGATTTAAGGTTGCTTATCTGCATAAAGAACACCGTATGCAAGATATAATGCCAGAGGGTCTAACTTGGATTGGTGATAAACCTCCAAGTCAAACTTATATAAAAGGAGTAGGTCCTGGTATGTGGGGAGGTGCCGCCAAAATGATGTGGGAATTCCAAGATTTAATGGAAATGGAAATATGAGTAAAGTTATTTTAACTGATATAGATGGAGTGGTCCTAGATTGGGAAACATCTTTCTATGAATGGATGAGCAATAAAGGTTATGATACTAAAAATGCTGGAGTGTATGATATGGATGCCGTATTTGAAATGAGGCATGATAAAGCAAAAGCATTGATTAAAGAATTCAATAATAGTTCGTGGATGCGTTTTTTACAACCATTACGAGATGCAAGAAGTGGCATAGCTAAATTAGTAGAAGAAGGATATACATTTCATGCTATAACTAGTATAAGTTTGGATCCTAACACAAAAGAATTAAGACAACAAAATTTAGATAATGTATTTGGTAAAGGAGTATTTACAAAATTAGTATGTCTAGATACAGGTGCTGATAAAGATGAGGCACTAGAAGAATATAGAGATAGTGGATTGTATTGGATTGAAGATAAAACTATTAATGCTAATCTGGGAGCTAGATTAGGTCTTAAGACTATACTCATTAATCATAAACACAATATTGATGATAGCGAATTGGATTCTTCTGTTCAACGAGCAGGCAAATGGACCGAAATAGTTGACATCGTTGTTAACTGTTAAATCTCGTTATCACCATAAATTGTTAAAACTTCTGTAACGGCGATATGTCTTTCTACGTCCCCGGTGGTAAATTCTACTACACCAATTATATCACTCTTTTTTTGTCTTAACAATTTAATAAATTCTTTGAGGCCATTGTTTTCAAAGCCTCTGTCATGTTGTGCTAAATCTCCTGTTACTATAATTTTAGAATTATCACCAATACGTGTTAGCAACATCTTCATTTGTGATGGTGTTGCGTTTTGCATTTCGTCAGCAATAATCCAACTGTTTTTGAATGTTCTACCTCTCATATAAGCAAGTGGTGCAATTTCAATAACATTGTCCTCGATCATCGACTCGATTCTTTTTGGTGACCAATATTCTTCCATAACGTCAAAAATAGGTCTTGTCCATGGTGCCATTTTTTCAACAAGTGTTCCAGGTAGGAAACCATGTTGTTCATCAACGGAAACAGCTGGTCTAGTAATCACAATCTTCTCACATTCACCATTATTGTATGCGTCAATTGCTGAAAGAACACCAAGTAAGGTTTTACCTGTACCTGCAGGACCCATAGAAAATACTATATTCTTTTTATGGTCGTCAAGCATTGTTACATAGTCTTCTTGTGCTATGTTTCGTGGAATTATTGTTACGTGTCTTTTTCGTTGCTTGAATGCTTCTTTGACATGGATTACGTTACTGTTTTCGTAATGTTGTTGATAATGTTGTTGCTTCTTTGTTTTTCGAGCTCGTTTAGCCATATTAACTCCTGTATTCGGGATGGAAGGCCCAATTTGCCTGCTCATAAGTATTTAACATTGAAAATCTCTAATTAACTGAATGTTAAATAAAAGTCATAAATAATATAAAGTAAGGAATATTATGATGGATCAAAATTACATATTAAATAATTTAAAAGCAAACACAAGCAGAAATAGTGCATTAGAAACACTTATGAATTTAGAGAGTGTTATCGACCATGCTAACATATATGCTTATGCTAACTGGTTAGAAGGTGAAATAGTTGAAGGACCTCATATTGATCGATATTGGGTTACAATAACTTTAATGTATCCTCATAAACTTATGCCAGATCCAGAAGGTGCAGAAAGATTATTAAAACACGGTTGCAAAGTTTACTATGCTAAAGATGAACTAGAAACTGCGGCTAAATTAAAAAGTCCAGATGATAGTGAAGGTCAAGATAATGCTAGTGAGAGAAGACCAGGACAAACTAGAGCTAGAACAATTAAAAAACCAATATGGTTAGTTACACTAGTAGTACCAAGAAAATTTATGGATGATATAGAAGCAAGTAAATTAAGAATAGAAGATCAAGCTATTGACAGTGATTCAGTTGAACAAGCATTTGCTGATGACATGGCACAACCACAACAAGGTGACAAGTAATGAGTATTCAAAATAATGATTTAGAAGATTTAATTTCTCCAGTTTTCAGTATAGACCAATATAAAAGTAAAATTGGTAAAGATGAAAATGTAGTGGTAGTAGCATTTGACATAAAAGATAGCGACCCTGCAAAAGATTTAAGTCAATTTATTGAAACTGGTCATGAATCTATTGATGTTGATGTATCACCTGGACCAAGTAAAGAAGGATCATACAAAGTTTTTATAGAATTAGAAAGAAACAGTAAACTATTTGATACTGTTGATAAGATATTAAAAGACATTTCAAGAGTTGATAATTTAGCAAAAGACTTTAGATTTAAGGCGTTTAAGAGTGGTGATGTTCCTAAAGCATGGAGCAAAGATAACTTTGACAGGTTTGTAATTTCAAGCAGTTACGATTATCTATTAGCAAATAAAGATGATGCTAAAAACATCACAGAAAGAATAAAATTCTTAAATAAATATTAGCACATGGCAAAACAAGAATTGATTAAATTTTCTGGTTGTGTGTTAGACTCGTTGCCTGGTTCATTTTTTAAAGTTGAACTAGAAAACGGCCATAAAGTAACAGGTGTTATCAGTGGTAAAATCAGAAAAAATAATATTAAAATTTTGCCAGGCGATAAGGTTGACATAGAAATGTCACCATATGATCTTAGTAAAGGTCGTATAGTTTTTAGGTATAAATAAATTTATGTTTGGAATATTTGGAAGACTAAAAGTTTATCTTATAATGTTTGCGGCGTTTGCGGCATTTGCGGCGGTTGCTTATTGGTATTATCAAAATACACAAAAGCAGATCATAGCATATGCTAAGAATCAAGCAACATTGGAAACCAGTATAGAACTGCAAAAGCAGACTACACTGGCTTTACAAAAAGACCTAATAAAAGCAAATGAAGCATTAGTAACACTAACTGACGAATTTGCTGAAAGTAGAAAAAACGTTAAAGAACTAGAAACAATCTTTAATCAATCTAAAGATGGAACTAAAAGAGACTTTGGTGAACTGGCTATTGAATTACCAGATTATATTGAAGAAAGAATCAATAAAGGTTCAAATGAAGTCTTCAGATGTTTTGAATTATTAAGTGGGCAAAAGCCTACGGAAGGTGATAGAAATGAAGCTGAGTATATTAATTGTATTAATGGCAATGCTAACTCTGACGGGATGTAGTAGTTTACTAAGAGTACCAGACATACTAAAGGTACAAACTGCACCAGTAGAGAAACATCAATTAAAAGTCCCTAAGGTTGATCAATATGATGCAAGAAATTTGGAGTGGATAGTTCTTACTCCCGAAAACGTAGACGAAGTGTTTGCAAAACTTAAAGATAGTAAAACAGACCTCGTACTTTTTGCTGTAACAGATGATGGATATCAAAACTTATCGCTTAACATGGCTGATATAATTAAGTTAGTAAAACAACAAAAATCCATTATAGCGGCTTACGAAAAGTACTTGGACAATGAAGAAGCTCAGTAATCCTTGGTATATTCTTGGCGTTGAACCTAATGCATCGCGAACCGCGATAAAGAAAGCCTATAAAAGATTAGCAATTAAAATGCATCCAGATAAGGGTGGCTCTGTTGCTGATTGGTTAAACGTAAGTCAAGCATATGAAAAGATTCTTAAAGAAGAACACGTTCCAGTCGTTAAAGGTAAAGACGTAAAGTATGTTGATATATATTTAACTATAGAACAACAGATTAAAGGTTTTCAAGGTTTTGTAGTAATAGATGAAGAAAAAGAATTATATTTAAAAGTAAAAATACCAGCAGGTGCGTTAAAAAGTGACAAGTTTAAAGTAATGCACAATGCTAAAAAATACATTATAAATATTAAAGAAAGAGCAGATAAAGTCTTTACAAGACAAGGAAATAATGTTATAGTATATAAAAAATTAGATATAGTAGACATAATGAAACAAAAACCATTTGTCATTATATCTCCTTTAGGTGAATATATCGAAGTCCAAATTCCACCAAACACAGATTCTGGAAGTATAATCGTTGTCAAAGAACAAGGACTATACAACAGAAGAACAAAGAAAAGAGGAAACTTGAGAATTAATGTAAAGGTAAATATTCCTACAGTTAACAAAGATAATGTTAATGAAATTATTAAAAGATTAAAAGATGACTGATATAGAAAAAATTGTTATAACTGCTATTAACCTAGCAAAGAAGTTTAGACATGAGTATGTTACCATTGAACATTTGTCTGCGGTAATACTTGATGATCCAGAAGTACAGGCTATGTGTTATGAGGTTCAAGCAGATCACGAACAGTTACAAATTTCATTAGTAAACTATTTAGAGCATGACTGTAAAGAATTAATAAAAAGTAAAAAAGAAGAACCAAATCCATTTAAGACTCAAATGTTAGAAAGAGTTTTTAATAGAGCATTAACTCAAGCATTATTCCAAGGTAAAAAAGCAATAAATCAATTAGACCTGGTATTAAGTATATTAGGTGAAGAACATAGTGTGGCGGCAACTTATGCAGATCAATGTGGACTTAATAAAAATAAAGTTATGGCGTGGATGCAAGATACAGCTCAAGCACAAATTGAAACAATATTTACTGCTATGCCTCCAGGAATGGATCCTTATGCACAACAAGGACCACAGACTCCACTTGCAGTATTAAATCAATACTGTAATAACCTAAATGAAGAATCACAAGATTTTGATGATGTAATTGGTCGTAGAGATGTATTAAGAGATTTAGTTCAAACTGTAGCACGTAAGAAAAAATCAAACGCAGTATTAACTGGAGGTAGTGGTGTAGGTAAGACAGCTATTGTTCAAGGTTTAGCAAAACTAATTGTAGAAGGTAAAGTTCCAGAAGTTATAAAAGGTAAAACAGTATGGGAACTTGACATGACAAAACTAGTAGCAGGTACAAAATACAGAGGTGACTTTGAAGAACGTATGAAGCAACTAGGTGAAGCATTGCAAAAACAACCAGACATTATTTTATTCATAGATGAGATACATCAAATAATTGGAGCAGGAAGTACTAATCAATCAATGGATGCGGGTAATATGTTAAAACCAGCATTAGCAAGTGGTAAATTAAAAGTTATTGGTGCTACAACAGATGAAGAGTATAGAAGAGTATTTGAAAAAGAAACTGCATTAGCACGTAGATTTACAAAAGTATCTGTAGACGAACCTAGTGTAAAAGATGCCAAAGAAGTATTAAAGAGTACTATTGTTTCTTATGAAGGATATCACGATGTAGAAATTACAGATGCGGCGTGTGAACTAGCAGTTGATTTAAGTCATCAATATATGTTTAATAAAAAACTACCAGATAAAGCATTTGATATAGTTGATAGAGCCTGTGCATATAATAAAATATTGCCAGTAAAAGATAGAGTAAAAATTATTGGTATAGATGAAATTAGAGCAGAAGTATCTAAACTTACTACAATACCTGAAGAACATTTAGGACTTTCAAAAGATAAAGAAACTGCTACTAAACATAATGAAGTAAAAGAATTTTTAGAAAAAACTGTATTTGGACAACAAGGTGCTATTGATCGTGTTGTTGATAGTATTACAGTTAGTCTAGCTGGATTAAAAGATCCTATTAAACCTATTGCAAGTTATTTGTTTACAGGACCAACTGGCGTTGGTAAAACAGAATTAGCAAAAAGATTATCACAAGCAATGACTATGAAACTAGTACGTTACGATATGGCAGAATATCAAGAACGTCATACAGTATCAAAACTTATTGGATCACCTCCTGGATATGTAGGGTTTGCAGACGGGAAAGCAGGTGATGGTTTATTAATTACACAATTAGAAGATAATCCTAACTGTGTACTATTATTAGACGAAGTAGAAAAAGCACACCCAGACTTAATGAGTGTATTATTAAGTTTATTAGACGAAGGTACAATTACAAGTAGTACTGGTAAAATAGTAAATGCAAAAAATGCAATAATTATTATGACCAGTAATTTAGGTGCCAGAGATGCGTCAATTAAAAGTATAGGTTTCAATGAAGAAACTTACAATCACAAAGCAGTAGATGAAGCAATAAACAATTACTTCTCGCCAGAATTTCGTAATAGGCTTGATGGTATAGTAAAATTTAATTCATTATCACGTGAGAATATGAACAGTATTGTCATTAAGTTTTTAAATGAATTAGAAAGTTATGTAGCTCAAAGAAACATAGATATTTCTTGGGGTCCTGCATTACAAACTATGCTAGAAGATAAAGGGTATGATCCTCAAATGGGAGCAAGACCTTTAGCAAGACTAATAAACGAAAAAGTAAAACTTCCATTAGCTAAATACTTACTTAACAACGATAGTAAGAAGAAGCTAAACTTAAAAGTTGAGTGGAAGAAAGACGAGCTAGTAATTAATGGAAAATAAACCAACATTAAAATTATTTTATGGATTATATGATACTTGTATAAAGTTAAAGTCCATTCCACTAGGCTACGAATTCAGTTATAATAAATTTTCAAAAGATGCACACTTTCCAGGTTGGAGAGGAGTAAAGCATATCAAAAGAGCAAACTCAACATATGATTGTTTAGTATATACATCAAGTAAACATATAATTGATGATATATTAAAAAATGACTTTTTACAAAGTAAAATAGTATCTATACAACAGCCAATAAGTGCAAAGCACAAAGATCTATTAAAAAAGAAAGATAGAAAGATTATATTAAGAGAAGCTTTATGGTTTGGCAAATATAAGCACAGAGTACAATGCAGTCATAATTGGGATAGGCCAATTACAAAAGATGAAAGTCTTGAGACAGTACAATGGGTATATAATAATTTTAAAAAAGCAGAATCACGTATAGTTAACACTATGGGCTCTTATTTGGGTTATCATAGAAAAGGCGATAGATTAGCACCAATTCCTACAGTTTTTACCACTAATGAAGAGACTATAATGTTGTTTAAACTAACGTTTAACGATCGTTTAAACATCAATATAGAAACAATCGTGCAAGTAAACGATATAGATTAGATAAATACTTGTAGATACAGGAGAACATACATGGCTAGTTCCATAATTTTATTAACAAATAAGAACGAATTATCATATACAAGTAACTCAGTCAAAGGTGACGGTTACTATGGTTTCAGTGATGGCTTACATACTATGAGTTTTCATGTGGTAAATTTTACAGGTAGAATACATTTAGAAGCTACTATTGTAGAAAATCCTACAGATGATGATTGGTTTCCTATTGAATTAGATGCAGTTACTCCTTATTACCAATTCACTGCCGAAAGTGCAACCAAAGGTATTAGTTTTGAAGGAAACTTTGTATATTTAAGATGCAAAGTAGACAGAGCATACTTGGGTGCAAATTCATATGATCCTGCATTACATGGAGCAATTGATAAAGTAGTGGTTTTACTATAGGAGATAAACTTTGGCCATTAAAGCATTCAGCGGCGGTATTCAAAATCAACCATTACCAGAAATTAATTTACAAAATGTTAATGACGGTGATATCCTAGTCTATGATGTAGCCACAAAAGCATTTCAAAACACAGCAGGTAGTTTTACTACACTTGCTCAAGTTAATGCATTAATAGCAAATATTAATAGTGGTGGAGCAGTAGATCTAAGTAACTATGCTACAACAACTGCATTACAAACAGAAGTCACAAATTTGACGGCTTTACTTGCTTCTAAGACTACCGAATCTTATGTAGATGCAAAAATTGCCGCACTTCCAGGTCCTACAGATTTATCAGATTATGTTACAAATTCTGCATTATCAGGTGCTATTGCAAATTTTGATTCAAGCACAGAAGTAACTTCAAAAATTAATACGGCTATTGCAAACGCCACAATCTTTGATGGCGATTACAATAACCTTTTTAACACTCCCCAGATTCCATCATTAACCGGATATGCTACACAAGTTTGGGTACAACAACAAATTAATGCTATTCCAGGCGGCGGAGGTAGTGCAACAACACTCAGTGGATTAACAGACGTATCTACGGCAGGTGCAACATCTGGACAAATATTAAAATATGATGGTAACTCATGGGCACCAGCAGATGATGCAACAACTGGCGGTGGCGGAACAGACGCAGATACATTAGATGGTTTTGATAGTTCTTATTATTTAGACTACAATAACTTTACTAATACTCCTGCTCCTATTACACCATTTAGTGGTGACTATAACGATTTAACAAACAAGCCAACTATAACTCCACACTTTAGTGGTGACTATAACGATTTAACAAACAAGCCAACTATAACTCCACACTTTAGTGGTGACTATAACGATTTAACAAACAAGCCAACTCTATTTGATGGAGCATATGCTTCTTTAAGTGGAGCACCAACTGTTCCAACAGATTTAAGTCAATTAACAGATACAAATAGTTTATTATCAGGTGCGGCTTACACAGATGCTAGTGTAGATACTCATCTTAATAAAGCATCAGCGGCATCAGGTCAAGTACTAGGTTGGAATGGTTCAGATTATATATGGGTTAACAATGCAGGCGGAGGTGGCGGTGCTACTTCTTTAAGTGGGCTAACTGATGTAAGTAATACTGCTCCATCAACAGGAATGATTTTAAAATGGAACGGTTCAGAATGGGCACCAGCTATAGACGCAACCACAGGTGTTAGTGGAAGTAATTATGCGACAGAAGCATATGTAGATCAAAAATTAACAGAACGTGGTCCACACTTTAGTGGTGATTATAATGCTCTAACAAACACACCAGTTTTATTCTCAGGTGACTACAATGACTTACTTAATAAACCAGCAGGTAATGCAGATTTAAGTTTACAACTTGTTGGTACTGATTTACAGTTATTAAATATAGAACCTGATCCAGATACAATTATTAGTTCAGTAAGTTTATCTTCATTAGGTGCGGCAATAGGTAATAGTATTGATTATGCAGACTTACAAAACTTACCTAACTTGTTTAGTGGTGATTATAATGATTTAGTTAATAGACCAAATTTATTCTCAGGTGATTATAATGATTTATCAAATAAACCTTACATTCCAAGTATTGCAGGTTTAGCATCTACTAATTATGTTGATGCGGCAGTTACTGGTGCAACCACTGGAGATAAAATATTTGAAGCTAACGTAAGTCAAGTAGCAAAAGTTTCTAATGTTGTAGCGGCATCGCAAGATAATTTTATTATATCAATTACAACAACAGATGCAACAATAACTGAAGCACTATTAATGAGTGGTAATAGAATAGAAATTGAAGATAACAGTACAGTTATGTACGATATTCATGTTGTTGGTGCAGATAGTACAGAACATCATGGCGTAAAAATTAAAGGAATTATTGATAGAACTAGTGGAACTACCGCATTAGTAGGATCTCCTGCTAAAGAAATACTAGTAGAGAACAATGATGGGTGGAATGCAGACGTTATTGCAGACACCGTAAACGGTAGTTTAAAGATTACAGTTCAAGGAGAAGCAAGTAGAACCGTACAATGGACTATATTTGTGGAACTAAAAACAGTAAAAAGATAGTAAAGATGATAAATAAATGTAGTAGCAAAAGCTACAGAACATTAAATATACATTTTAAGGAGAACTAAAAATGGCAACAAGAAATCCAGCAAACGTAATTGAGTTCGGTAAAGTTAACTTTGGCGCACCTATTACAGTATTCGCAATCGCATCTGCAACAGGTATTGATGCACAAGTAGCACCAGGTGAAGATCTAGAAAAATTCATCGAAGCAGTACAATCAAAAGGTACAGTTATCGGTCTAGGTTCTGAATCAGGTGGAGCATTCAACTGTTATGTTGAAAACTCATCTTGGACAGCAGGCGATCTAGAAACAGCAGTTCAAGCATTAGGCGGAACTTTAGCAGGCGCTACAGTAACTGATGCAGGTCTATAATATTTAAATTATAGATATTAAAACAATTCAAAAGCCCAGTATACTTAATTGTGTACTGGGCTTTTCTTTTGACGATAGATAAATACTATATAACTATAGGAGTACAAATAAAATGTCAAATGATATAAACAAAGACGGTAAAGTTTCATGGCTTGAAGCATTTCCTTACTGGTTTGATAAATTACGTATATTTCCAAGAATATTCATTTCTATGTATATCTATTTGTTATACAGAGTAACTGAATGGTTTATGGCTTTGCCAGAACCAAGTATGCCACAAGCTGGTTTAGTAAGTGTTGTAGTTGGTGCAGGTGCGGCATGGTTTGGATTATATGTAAACAGTACTAGTGAAAATCCAGGCAAGATTGTAGTACAAACAACTGCAAGTCCTACTTCAACAAGTGGATCTTCATATTCAGGATCAGCTTCAGCTGAAGCAGATTACGATGCGAGAAAATATTAATGTATCAACATCATATCATATTAAAAACAAAAGAACAACTGAGCCCAGAACTTGTTGCTGAATGGTTAAAAACAGTAAAAGAATTTGGGCCAGATGATATAGCATTTGCATATCAACATGGTGATCATGAAGTACATATGGAATATGGAACAAATGATGAAAGTCCATTACCACATAGTTACGTAGTTCCACTAAAACGAGATATGACAGCAGATGAAACATTTGTTGTTGTTTCTGCTTGGGAATACAAATATATGCCAGACTTTAATATAGAAATTTCTAATATGTATGATACAATGCAAGATTTTGAAATAGACATCGAGGAAAGTGTCAAAGAACAAGCAACACTAGATCTTAACAAATGGCATCATAATAGATGGCGGGACGAAATGTTAAAAGAAGGTTGGCATTATGGATTATACTTTAGTTCAAAAAACAAAAGTCACCCAGCATTAAAAGATTGGGATTCATTACCAGAGAGTCATAGAAGAAGTCCTCAGTTTGATAACAAAGAAATATTTGAGTGGTTGCGTAAAAACGGCGTAGCATAAAATGATTTCTAAAAACGACTTTGTCGTACTTACAGAAGACGGCAATATTAAATCAACACAAACTCATTTCCTTATTAAAAATAATTTAACAGATTTTATAAGATGGGATTGTGAAGTATTTTCACATACAAAAAATATTAATTCACAAACTGGTAAAACAGGTTATACAGCCTGTGGTAATAAATCTACAACTTGTAACGTAGGAATATGTTCATGTCCTACAGATATATACCTACCAAAAGCAATTAATGAACATTGGCTTTTCTTATTAAGAGAAAAAGTTAGAAAACTATCTTCGGAAGATATATTAGAAACTTATCAATTACATCATGGAAAAATTGTTGCTTGTGGTCAACTAGGATTATTAGTTAATACAAAATTTGTAATAGATTGGAACTTGTTAAAAAGATGTAATTTTTCTTGTACTTATTGTGCTCCAGATATACATGATCTTAAAAGTGAATTTCCATCATGGGAACAACTACAACAAGAATTTAACGATATAAAAATACCAGCAGGCAAAGAAGCTTATTTTAATTTAAATGGTGGTGAACCAACATTACATCCTAACATACTTGATATAGTAAAGATGTGTAATAACGTAGGACACGTAGAACTGTTATCAAATGGAACTGCTTCAGTTAATATGTATAATACTCTACTTGACTATACTAAAATTAATATAAGTTTACACCATGAATTAATTAACGAAAAGCATATGAAAAAATTTGTTAAAATAGCTGAATTAAATAAAGGTGAATTAGTGTTCAAATACTTTAATACATTTGATGAAGAAAAATACAAAGAATACTTGGATAAATTATCAACATTTAACCATGTATCAATTATTACCAATAAACGTCTTATCTTACGTGGTCAACGTAACCAAGATAAATCTTGGGCAACATAGGTTGACTTCCTTCTCATAATCTGTTATAGTAAAGCTAACAAGGGAGAAAATAATGACTAAATTACTAACATCAATAACAGTCCTAGCATTTCTAGTAGGTTGTAGTGCAATACCAGAAAACCCTAGAGTTTCATTTGGTAAAAAATGTTCAACAACTGTAGAAAATCAGGTTGCATATTCTTACGTATGGTTGTACAATAAAGAATCAGGACTTGAAGCAGATAAAGAAACTTGTGAAAAATTAAAATAGGAATAATTAATGTCTTTAGGTAAAGTAGGTTTTGCTTGTAAATATTTACATCCAGACCAAACACAAAAGAAAAAAATCCTAGAAGAGATACAAAGACCGTTAACTGAAAAATGTACGACGGTTAGATGGTTGAACAGCCAACACAGAGATGTAGCAGAGCAAAGGCTATGGGACATTATGGTCCACAATAGTCAAGCAGTTTACAATCTAATTAAATGGGTTGGTAGTTTGCCTGAAAGACAAAGAATGGTTAGGCTTGGCAGTAATCAACTGCCAGTCTACACTCAGGCAGATTGGAGTTACTTCTGGAAGAGAACAGATGTAAACGACTATGCCGCTAAATATTATAGTAGAGCAGGAGAACTTGCAAGACAACTTGGTGTACGTCTTAGTATGCACCCAGGTCCATTTACTGTACTAGCAAGTGATAATCCTGAAATTGTAGAACGTAGTATAGAGGAGTTTGAATATCATGCGAATATCATCAGGTGGATGGGCTACGGTAAGAATTGGCAAGACTTCAAGTGTAACGTCCACATCTCGGGCAAAAAAGGTCCAGCCGGTATCAAAGACGTCCTTCCAAGATTGTCTCCAGAAGCAAGAAACTGTATTACTATTGAAAACGATGAAAACTCGTGGGGACTCGATGCCTCACTCGAACTTGAAAAGGAGGTAGCACTCGTTGTCGACATACACCACCACTGGGTTCATAGTGCCGGAGAGTATATTGAACCAACCGATGACCGTATTTTACGTGTTATTGATAGCTGGCGCGGCGTTAGGCCTGTGGCTCATTATAGTGTTAGCCGTGAGGATTATATCAGCCCGGATAGCCCAAGACATAGACCAGACTTTCAAGCCCTTATTGGGCAAGGATACAAAAAAGCCAAATTAAGAGCCCATAGCGATTATATGTGGAATACAGCCGTTAACGAATGGGCTGGAACATTCCGTAAAGACTTTGATATCATGGTAGAATCAAAGATGAAGAATTTATCTAGTATCCCATTTGAGGAACAAACAGCTCTTATTTGATAAATACTACAAATAGGAGATATACTATGAAATATAATGATATAGAACAAATACCACAAGAAGGCGATATTATAGGCTTAGAATTTGGTGACGTAATGATCGAATCTAAATTTGTAGAATATCTAGATGATGGTATTGTAGTTGAAATGGCTCCTAAAGGCGAACAACTATTAAAAGAATTTTTACCTCTTATACCTGCGGCAGTATGGGCAGGCGGTGCGGCTTGGAGTGCATATGATGCATGGCAGGCAAAAAAAGCATATGACAGAGGAGAAATTACAAAAGGTGATTTAGCAACAAGAATTGGTACTGATGCGGCACTTACAATTATAGGTGGTGGATTAGCAAAAGGTGCAGTTAAAGCAACCAAAGCAGTATCAAAAATGTTTAAGAAAAAACCAGAAGTAAAAGTAGATACACCAAAAGTTGATGTAAAACCTGTTAACACAAATGTTCCAGTTAAAACAAACAATGTTCCAGTTAAAACAAACAATGTTCCAGTTACAACAACTGGTGCGGCGGCAGGTAGTGCAACTAGTAAAGTAGTCACAAAGAAAGTTGACGATATAAAAAATAAAAATAAGAATAAAAATAAGAAAAAGAGAAAGAATTTTGGCGGTAACCTTGCACCAACTGCAACTATGGGTTCTAACCTATCTGGATTTGTAAACAAATATGGTTTTGGTGGTCAAGTAAACGCATCTGTACAAGAAAAAGAAGATGAACCATCACTAAAAGGCTTTGATGCTAAGACACAAGGTGAAATAGTAAAATTAAAAGCACGTTACCCACAAGCTGAAAATTTATTATCAGCATTGTTAGCAGATGTTGCAAATTCTAAATCAGCAGGACAAAATACTGATCATAGACAAGATATTAAATTTAAAGATTTAGAAAAACGTTTATATGATTTAGAACAAAAATTAAATTCAAGAGTAACAGAAGAACTTACTGAAGCAGAATATCAAGGACGTAAAGTTAAACTAGGCAAACCAATGCGTGGTGACGTCAAAAAGTTTAAAGTATATGTCAAAGATCCCAAAACTGGAAATGTTAAAAAAGTAAACTTTGGACATGGCGGAACAAGTGCAAAGAAAAAAGGTGAAAAGACTATGAAGATTAAAAAGTCTAATCCAGCAAGACGCAAGAGCTTTAGGGCAAGACATAACTGTGATAATCCAGGACCACGTACAAAAGCACGTTATTGGTCATGTAGGGCTTGGTAGGAGATTAGTATAATGTGTCCGGCTTGTTATATAAATGGTTTATTATTTTTAATATTTGGTGCCAGTGGTGCCGCAATGGCTAACAATCCATGGGTAATTGCAGTTAGTGTTATTTTAACTATTGCAGGTTTTTGGTGGATGTGGAAAGCATACAAAAGAAATAAAGGCAAAGGCGGCTTTGCTAAGAATATTAAAAATACAGTACTTTACATTATGATTTTTGCGGCAGGTTTTATTACCGCGTCATACGTAACACACGATTATTTTAAAAATAAATCATACGAGGTAGAACATAAACATGAACATTCAGAGACTTAAAGTATTAGCAGGTATAAAAAATTCCATCAGCGAAGCTCCTGAAGGATCTAATATAAGTATCATAGGTTCAGAAAAAGCAAAAATTCAAAGAGAACGTAAGATTAAACCAGGTACAGACGAATGGTTTAAATTATGGTTTTCAAGACCACACCTTACTGGCGAAAAGCCAACAAAATAGGAGTATAGCATAATGGGGACTGAAGCCCTTTTACTTTTTGTACTGATGTGCAAACACGCAGTTTGTGATTTAGCAATTCAGTCATTTAGAACACCATCGGACAAATATAAGTATTTCAACAAAGGTTTACATATACATTCATTAGATCATGGAATAGGTGCGTTCATTGTACTACTATTCTTTATAAACCCGTTGTACGCCGCTGTATTTGCGTTTATTGACTATATTTTCCATTGGCATATTGACTGGATCAAAACAAATATTACTCGAAAATATGGATGGACAAAAGACGGTAAAACTTTTTGGAGATTACAAACTTTAGATCAAATAGCTCATTACTCAACTTATGCTCTTATTGTATACTTGATATATAATTGTACCTTTTGCATTTTATAGATAAATACAGATATGCGTATAAACGAAGTAGATAGAGAATTAACTCAAACAGAACTAGATCAATTAGAAACCTTTGCAGATAGATTATTTGCAAAACTAGGTATTGATGTAGAATTTACACGACATTTTTTAGATAGAGTAAATGACGAACGTAATGTAAAGCAAATTACGGCAAGTGAGCTGACTCGTTTATTCAAACAAGAATATAAAAAATGGGGTAAAGATATTGTTAAACTTGGCCCTGATTCAGAAGCAGTAATGAAAGATCTTGCAACTGATGTAAACATACCGTTCGCCTTACGTTGGGATAACGCAAATAGCGAACTAGATCTTATTGCTAAAACAGTAATGAGAAAGCCAGATTTTAAAACATCTAATCCGCAGTTTAAAATAGAATATACTTTAAACGACAAAGATATTAATATAATAATGGAAGGATTACCAGCATTGAACCAAGGTGGTGCAATGGGTACAGGACTTACTCCTGGAGAATTCAAAGCAAGATATGGTATGACTCCAGGCAATGCAAGTAAGACATTGGGAAATGTTATTGAATTATTTCCACAAGAAATTAAAAACAATCCTAGATTTAAACCATTTATCAAACAATATGTAATGAATCCAAAACAACTTGGAAATCTTAAAGCAGTTAATGATAATATTATTGATTTAGATAAATGGAAAAAGAAAAATGCAAACAATAAGTCATGGAAGAGATTTTTTAAGACTGCACCTCTAAGAGCATTAGGTTCATTTGTTACTTTTATGCTAACACCTACTCCGTTGGGTGATGGTACAATTCCAATGGACGAACGTCTTGTTATGGATACAATATCTAATATGACCAAAGCTGATCCACTAGCAATGATGGAAATTATAAAATCTTCATATCCAGATACCTATCAAGATATGTGGTATTATAAGAATGCAGTAGAACAATATTCAGATCAAGTTATAGCACAACTAGATGGCAAAGTAGATCCTGCTTTACAAAAAGCAGTAGAGAAAGTTAAAAAAGCAAAAGAGATGGAAAAGTGGAATGATATGCCACTTGATCCAGGTTTACAAAAAGCATTAGATGCTTCTCAACCAAAAGTAGATTTTACTACAGGACCTGAACAAATGGGTGAACCAGCTCCAAAAATTGAACCAGATCCAGAGATGCCAGAACCAGCTAATGATCCAGAACCACCAAAAGAACCAGAAGTAATTCCGTTTCCAAAACCAAGACCAGAGAAACAACCTAAAGTTCCTGAGCCAGATAAAAAGCCGGAAGTTGATCCAACAGGTCCAGAACAACCTAAACAGCCAGAAATAAAACCAGATGAGAAACCAAAAGTTATTCCGTTTCCGCCACCGGCTGATATTCCAGAGGTTCCAGAATTACCAGAACCTAGACCAGAAAAAGAACCAAAAATAGAGCCTGCTCCTGAAAAACCTGAAGTAGAGCCAAAAGTAGATCCTGAGCCTAAGGTAGATCCAAAAGCACCAGAACAACCAAAAGTGCCACCAGTACCTAAAGAAAAGCCTATAGAGATTCCAGATATTCAACCAGCTCCATCTAGAGATCCAGATAAGGATCCATTACCAACACCAGATTATGAACCAAAAGATTTTCCTATTGAAATACCTACTCCTATTGAAGTTCCAGAGCCAATTAAAATTGAACCAGCTCCAGAACCAATTAAACAACCAGAACCAATTAAACAACCAGAACCAATTAAACAACCAGAAATAGTTCCAACTCCAGGTAATGTACAGAATCCTAAAATAGATATATTACCTGTACCTGCTCCTAAACCAAATTTAAAAGTTCCTGCACCACGTATTCCACAAAAGAAATACAGAAGAAAAGATTGGGATATAGGTGGATACAATGATCTATACAAAACAAATTTATATAGATGGACACAAAAGTATGGAACATTTGAAAACTCAGAAATGGGCAAAAAATTATTTGGTGAAGATTACGCAAAAATGACTCATGCGTTAATTACTAAAATGGTCAAGCAAGGCAAAACAAATGATGAAATACAAAAAGCCACAGGTGAACATGGAAAAAGAATTGAACTAATTAGAAAAAGCACAGAAAAGAAAAAAGTAAATGAATCTGTACTTATGGAAGGCGGAGCAATGCCAGGCGTTGGTGCTATCCATATAGATGAAATTAATCCAACACTAGAACAGTTAGAAAAAACTTTAGATTTAGATCTAAAGAATTTTACATTAGGTAGTGTGGGCAAAAGACAATTTAGTGGAGACATTGACGTAGCGTTAAACTTGAAGCCAGAAGAACTTCCAGCGTTTATTGAGAAGCTTAAGAAAAATCCACTTATCAAAGATATAGCAAAGTCAAGTGTTATAATGACAAAAGTACAAATACAAAACTTTGATAAATCAAAATCAGATGGTAGACCACGTACAGGATTTGTACAGTTAGACTTTATGCCAGGTGATCCAGGTTGGTTAAAAACTTACTTCCATTCACCTAGTGAAAAAGAATCAAAGTACAAAGGTGTATTCCGTAACGTAATGGTAGCTACAATGGCCGCAGTACATAACAGAGATGACAGTGATGCACAAGTAGAAGATGGAAGACCTTTGGAAAGCAGACGTTTCATGTGGAGCCCCACAGATGGATTAGTACGTGTTCTACGTACTCCAGTTCCAGCAAAAAATGGTAATGGTTATACAAAGAAGAATCAAAACAAAATCATAGATGGACCATTTAAACAAGCTGACGAAATTGCAAAACAACTTGGGTTAAATAGTGCAAAGGACTTAAACAGTTTTGAATCATTGTTAGATGCAATGAAAAAGAACTATACTCAAGAAGAACAGAAAAAAGTTATTGATGGTCTAAAAGATAGTAAGGTAGTACAAGACATTGGTATACCTGATGAAATCAAAGATCTTTAATTGACATTTTTCAATATATTAGTTATAATAAATCATGCCAGAAAAATACTGTATATACACAAATAATTTCACCTTTGTAGACAATGATGGTTATGTTGCGTTATGTTGTAAGAACTTAAAAAACAAACTAACACAATACCATATCAAAGATTACAAATTAAGCGAAATATGGAATAGTCCAGAAATGCATTCTGTAAGGCAAGAAATTGCCAGCGGTGGTGAACCCATGGGTTGTTTTAAGTGTTATGATCCAGAACGTGAAGGTGTACGTAGTTTTAGACAAAAAGCATTGGGCATGATCAACAAAGGTGTACCTTTTGAAGATGAAAAAATACACGCATTGGATCTAAGACTGGGTAATGTATGCAATCTTAGATGTGTAATGTGTTTTGCTGGTAACAGTAACAAGATTTTAAAAGACCATAAAAGTATGGCAGAACATTTTAATTGGGATAATGGACGACTAGAAAAAGAAGAAAAAAAATATCACAAAAGTAATTATGACTGGAGTGATGATGAACGTGCTTGGGATAATATTATCAGTAGTGTAGATAAAAATTTAAAACACGTTTACCTAGCAGGTGGCGAACCATTTTATTTGAAGAATTTCCCAACAACTGTAGAACGTTTAGGTACACTAGCACCAGATGCTAGATTTGTTATCAACTCAAACGGCACTAGACTATTGAGAGAAAAAGACCTTTTACAATTAAAGAAGGTTGAAAATGTATTCATTAGATTTAGTGTAGACGGTTGGGGCAAAGCAGATGAATGGATTAGACAAGATACAAAATGGGAAGAAAAACTACAAGTAATGGATCAATATTACAAACACTTTAAATTAAGAGTTTGGGATGTTACTGCAAACAGTTTAGGTGTTAGACAAATACCAAAGCTAGTAGAATATCTTTGGGAGCATTATCCTGAAGCAAAAGTACAAATTAGACCCGTAGTTAATAAGACAGAAATATTGATGGAAAATATTCCTGATAGACTTAAAGCAAAGCCTTTGGAATTCTTTGAGAAACACAAAAATAAACTTGAAGGTGTTGATCATGTAATTAACGAGATGCGTAAACCATTCAACCCAGATCCTAACAGAGCAAAAACAGTTAAGCATTGGGTTGATTACTATGATAATACAGGCGTAGTAAAACTAGGTGACTTTGATCCAGAGCTTTCAGATTGGATCCAGAGCAATGGACAACAATAGTTTTTGCAGTATTCCTTGGATACACTCAGCAACTAAAACAAACGGTGCAAGTAGAGTATGTTGTTTAATGAGCAACTACGAGCAGGGCAATGGCGGTCAAACCGGACACAACTTCAAAACAGATACTATAGAAGAAATACACAACAGTGAATATACTCGTAATCTTCGTAAGAAGTTTTTAAAAGGTTACAAGCCAGTAGAGTGTAATACGTGTTGGGTTAAAGAAAAGAATGGTGGTCAAAGTAGACGTATGTTTACTAATAGAATGTACAAGCATCTAATTGACTATGAGAAAGCTCTGGAGATTACAAAAGAAGATGGCAGTACAGATCAAATGCCGGTGTATTGGGATTTGCGTTTTGGTAACTTATGTAACCTAAAGTGTGTTATGTGTGGGCCACAAAGTAGCAGTATGTGGTACAAAGATTGGGCTGATATGCACTACACAGATCACTTTGAAGATTCTGGCGAAAAAATATTTTTTAAAAATAAAGGAGTTGATAGTGATGTATATGATTGGTATACAAGTAGTAACTTCTGGGAGCAAATGGAAAAGAATATAGATCAACTAGAACACATATATCTAGTTGGTGGAGAACCTATGCTTATTGAACAACATTATGTATTCTTACAAAAGTTAATAGACAAGGGTGTAAGTAAAAATGTTACATTAGAATATGATACAAATATTACAAATGTACATCAACGTGCTATTGAACAATGGAGTAAATTTAAAACATTAATGCTACGAGTAAGTATAGACGATTATGGAGAGCAAAATGATTATATACGTTTTCCTAGCAAATGGTACAAGTTAGATGAGAACATAAAACGTATTAAAGAACTAGTACCAAATACAAAAGTTGAAATAAGTATAACTTGGCAAATGCTCAATGCATATACATTCCTAAATTTAGTAGATCATTTTAAAGATTACTATATTAATATTAGAATATTGTCAGCACCAGAGATATTTGATCCAAAAAACTTACCAAAACAAGCTAAACTAGAACTTATTGATATGTACAATAATTCTGTACACAAAGAGAAAATAAAGCATCTAGTAAGCTATCTAACAAATAATTTAAATAATAATCAATTATTATATAAAGAATCAGCAGATTTTCTAAATAGATTAGATGTGTTACGAGGAACAGACTGGCCTAAAACGTTCAAGCAACTGCATAAATCGATAAATATATAAAAGGAGCATACTTATGAAGATTAATGATATATTAACTGAACAAGGTGTTATTGTAAAAGGTGTTAATACAACTGTAGATGTCAAGCCAGGCGAGACAGAACGTCAGGCGGCTAAACTATTCCCAATGAATAAAGGTGGGAAGCCAGCATCATTAGTAAGTGATAAAGTTCGTAAGAATAGTAATCCACACGTGTTGTTTAATTTGGGTCTAACAGAAGATCAAATGATACTATTAGAAAAAGTAGTAAAACAATCAAAGCCTATGAAAGTGTTAATGAACCTAGCTAGTAGAAAAGATAATAAACCTTTTCCAGTAAAAATGGGCGATGTACTTGTTGATGTTACTCCTAATACAGCTAGAAGAATTATTCAATATTATTTTAATTCAGGAAATTATCACCAAAAGTCAATTGAGAGAGATCTTGAGAGTGCAATGGGATTTAAAAAACTTACCAAGGAGATTTAAATGGATAAAATAGATAATAAAGAAATGTATACTGAGTATGGGTATAGAGGTACCGCAGAATTAAATACTGAAAAAGAACGTAACAGAATACTAAAAGAAGAAAACGCAAAGCTAGTAGCAGAAAATAAAAAATTAGTAGAAGCTAACGAAAAATTAACTGAGAATCTACAAAAAGCAGAACAGAGTGTATACAGATGAGAATAAATGAAATTATAACAAAAAAGTCTGGTGCAGGTACAGTAACTACTGTTGGTGGAAATGAGATTTCTAGAAGTACTCCTAAGATTGGCGGATCGCAAACAACACAATACGCAGATGGATCTATTAAAAATACATTCAATACTAATGTAGGTGGAGTAGATATATCCAATACAAAAGTAAATGGAATTAGAACCAATACTGATTTAGGTTCTGGTACTATGTCAATGAAAACTTCAAATACTGCAAATAACAAATACAACGTAGACAAGTTAAGCTATAACATGGGTGGCGGAGCAGGTACTCTAGTAGCAAAGCCAGGTAAGATTTCAATAAGGAAATAGTATTAAAAATAATGAAAATTAGTCAAATCATAAATGAAGAAGTAGATTCAAAAGCTGAGATATATGTTGATATGGATGGCGTATTAGCAGACTTCTTTGGTGTATGGACTAAAATGGTTGGTGTCAAAAATTGGAAAGAAGTCAAAGATGTTGATTCTGCATTAGATATGATTAGAACTCAAAAAGACTTCTGGATTAATTTACCACTTACACCTAATGCATCAAAACTATTAAACTCAATTAAAAAAGTAAAAGGAAACTATACTATATTAAGTTCACCTTTACCAGATGATCCAAACTCAGAACCACAAAAACGTGAGTGGGTTAAAAAAATGCTCTCAGGTTTTGCACCTAAAAGAGTTATTATAACACACAATAAAAGTGCGTATGCAAAACAACCTGATGGAACTCCTAATATATTAATTGACGACTATGGCGATAATATTAGTAAATGGGAAAGTGCAGGTGGTATAGGAATACAACATTCAGATAAGAATGCAGATGCTACAGTTAAACGTTTAGAAGAAGGTGATTTTGTTCATGCAATAAGTAGATTTATGAATAAGAGTATACGTCCAGGATTTTATAAAAGAGCCGCAGAAAAATTTCACGAATGGCTAAAAGATCAAGCACCTTACAGACATAGCCTAGGATATTATGCTATGGAATGGGGTAACCAATATAAGAACATGGACTGGAGAAATCTAAAACAAGCATATGAAGTTATGTTTGGTGATGATGTACTAGTTGAAGATAAAGAGCCTAAACTTGTAAAAGATAAGAAACTAAAAAATTTAAAAAGTATGGACAAACCTACAAAATATGAAAAACGTAAAAACTATCAACAAGCAGATGAAAATTTTGCTGATGGTAAAAATCCAGAAAGAAAAGGATTATCAAAACGTGTAGGTATTCCTCAAGGTGCTACACTTGCACAATTAGAAAAGATTGCTAAAAATAGCACAGGTGAAAAACGTAGAATGGCACAATGGCAACTTAATATGCGTAGAGGTAAGGCGAAAAAGAAAAAATGAAAATTAAAGATGTATTAAAACTTCCGTCAATAAATATTGGAGATGAAGTATATGTTGGTAGATTTAAAAATCGTAAAGCTACTATAACTGGTTTTGGTGTTGATGAGCATAACCAACCTGTGTTAAAAACAAACAAAGGTCCACAAAAACTATTCAAACCAAGAATAGCAAAACTAATGAAAGAGTAATTTACTCTATGAAAGTTTCGTTGAAAAGATTAAAACCCAATGATGTGTTTAAGTTAAGAGGTACACTTGACGAAGATACTGCTCTCAAATGTTATTTAACATGGCCATTTACAAAAAAGGTTGCAAAAGAATTCATTTTAGACTATAATACATATGGGATATGGGTAAATGGCGGAGTACTAGTAGGAGCGGTAGAAGTTAAAGAATCTTTAGAAACAGCATATTTTGTTTCTAAGAATTATAGAAATTTGGGTATAGCTACAAAAGCCCTGGCAGAGTGCAAGAAGTTATTTGGTAAAAAACAACTATGGTGTGTTATTAATCCAAAAAACAAAGCAAGTTTAAAAGTAGCTGAAAAAGCAAAAATAAGAGTAAGTTTTGTAAGGTAAATATCATTATGTCTAGGAAGAAGTTTGATAAAGAACTTATAAAAGATAATCACGGCCCAATGAATAGTGTTTCTAAAGACGATGCGTTAGTTTGGGCAGGTGCTCCAGACGTAAAGCATTTAAGTAAATTGGAGCCAAGTCTTAGAAGAGAAGTATTAGCTAAAAAAAGAAAAGCTGAGAATAGTTCTAAGAAAGCTGACAGAAATATCAGCAAACAAATTAAAAGAAAATATGAAGAGGAATAGATATGGATTACAGTAAAGTTGACAAAGACGGTAAAGAACTCAATACAGTTCCAAAAGCCAATCAAGCAAAACAAGCTGGTTACTATGATCGATGGATTGAAAGTGGAAAGACTTGGGGAGAACCTACACCGGAAGATATTAAATGTGAATTACAACTAGATGCATTATGTGATTTTGAACCACTTAAATGGGAAATTGATTTGGGCTGGTTTAAAAAACAGATCAAAGAGTATGATGGTAAGTGGGTTCCGTATCTTCGTAGAGATGGCGTTGTAAACAATAGAGAAGGTTTATGTTTAGTAGGACTACCTGGTGATGAACCATGGGATAGTTTAAGTATGCCAGAAGCTAGAAGACGTACTGGTAAAAAATTAAGTGAACTAGATTTTAATACACCAACACAGTTATATAAAGATTTATCCAGTTTACATCCAGTACTAGATTATTGGAAACCACTAGGGCGTACAATGATAGTTAATAGTGGTGCAGGAGGTTGGTTTCCACCACACAAAGATCAACCATTGTTAACCAGAGATACATTCAGAGTATGTGCATTTATATCAAATAACGTAACGCATGATGCGTATGAATGGCATATGGACGGTCGTGTATGGCCTATTAAAGCTGGTGGAGTATATTATATTAATACTAAAAAGACACACAGAACTCATGCTTGGAAAGATAATAGTCTACATTTAGTAATGAATATACCTAAAACTTGGGAAAATGTACTCAAGCTAATGAGTGCCACACTCAATTACTAGTATATATTAAACAAATTAGATAAATACTTGTATGAAAGTATTTGATATCATAAGTGAAGATGCTGACGTAGGAACATCAATGGCAGGTAACTTTGCCAGTGTTAGTTTTCCATTGTTTGGCAAAAAGAAGCAGATTAGACGTGCAGTTGATCCTAAAGGATATTTAGGTGATGGTAAACTAAAGCTACCTAAGGTAGGCTACAATAAGCCTGTTAAAGTTGGCGAGTCTGTAAACGAGAAAGTATACAAAAAGAATCCAGAAGATCCAATGGATCCAGAAGTTCATGTACCTGGTATGGCAGTATACAGTCTCAAAGGTCTTGAAAGAGATGTAAAGGGTATGTTTGAAGATTTAGCTAAAAGAGCAGAGGGCAAAGATTGGGAAAACATAGATTACTACTTACATAAACACGGAGTTCTTTCAGCGAAAGTAAAAGCGATAGCAAGTACTTACGAAGATTTAGAAAATATGAGACGCAAGGGAGGCAGAGCTTCCAAAGGCATTCAAAAAAGGTAACGACTATGAATTATTCAGACGTAGATAAAACAGCTCATATGAAAGCAGATAATACTTTCAGTAGAGTAATGGAAGACATTAATAGATATGAAAAAGTGTTTGCAGAAGGCAAACCATTAGAAAAAGCTATCCTATCAATACAAGGCGACACTAGCTGGTTAAAAGATGTTAGAGAAGCATTATCAAATACATACGAAGCATTGGAAGAAGCACACTATGGTACAATGGGTCATATTGTACAAGAAGGTAAACAAACAAAAAAGCCTATTAAAGAAAGTGTATTAGATTCTGATGATGATGACGGCTTTATGGCACGTTCACAATTATACTTCCTAGCACGTGATGCAATTAACTTACACGGATTAATTGATGACAGATCAGATTTAGAACCATGGGTTCAAAGTAAAATAGCTCAAGCTTCAAAAGACATTGACGCAGTTCGTCGTTACACTGAATACAATGCAATGGATCAAGAACAAGAGCCAGAAGTACCAGCAGTAATACCTGGAGAAGAACCTCAAGAAGAAATGCCAACCATAGATGTCGCAATGCCAGCAGGAGAATCAGTATTTGAAGAAAAAGATCCAGATACTGCATTTGTAAAATGGTTAAAAGACAAGTACAACAAATCACCAAGAGATTTAAAAGGTGATGAATATGTTAAGATGTCTAAAGAATTTCAAGCGTCAAAGAAAAAAGATGAAAGCATAAGTGAAGCACAAAGTCCAGCACAAAAAGCCGCATTCCAAAAAATGTTAGCTAATAAAAAAGGCAAAAAGAAAGATGACGGCAAGGACAAAGAAAAAGAAGATGTTAAAGAAGAAATGAAATTTAATGACAAAAGAGATGCTGACTTAAAAGTTTTTGCAAAAGATTTGTATAAAAAAGCAGTTAAAAAAGCTAAAAGCAAAGCAAACAAATAGGGAGCATATCATGAGAATACTAGACTTAGGCGAAGCAGGTTACGAAGGACAATCAGAAGCACAAAGACATTACTTTAGAATTGAAGGTGACATTGATCAAGAACGTGGGATAAACGATCTTGATTGTGAAGAAATTACAAAACAACTTGTTGGTATGGGATTACAAGCCTACTGTCAACCAGATGAGTCTAGAAACGATGTAGTTCAAATTGATACTTACAGCGGTCGTACTACTGTAGCAGATGCATTAGCTAGAGCAGGTTACGAAGCAGATGCAGTTGGCGATCCAAGTAGCATGGCAATTGAACAAGCTATCTCAGAAACCTCTAAATTTACAAAAGCAGACTTTGAAGAGAATGAAGATAAAAATTACCACACAGAAAATGGCGTAGAACTAGCAAAAGCATTTGGTACTCCAGATGAAATTAAGCATATGGAACAAATTGCAAAAAATCATTATACTCGTGGACATATACTACCAGATGAAATTGAAGCTCGTAATGTTATTGTTAGCAAATACTTTCCTTCATTAGAATCACAAGAAGAAGCAATGTCTAAGATGGAAGGTGATGGACGTAAAAAAGGTATGCACCCAAAAGGTCACCCAATGCGTCAAAAACAACAAGCGGCAATTCATGCAAATGAAGCAACTGACGGAAGTGAATTAGCAGAAGATATTGAAGATGAAACAAAAACAATTCGTTTAAAAATGATGCAACAACAAGTTGAAGATCTAAAATCAAACTTTGAAATCTTAACTAGATTAGATCAAAGAGGAACTGGTGCAGGCGACTTACAAGATCAAATTACAACAATGTATAAAGCTATTGGATCTTTAGAAGGTGTATTAGGAAGATCATTAAAAATTGTACCAGAAGAAATAGAAGTAAATGAATTTGATATCAAAAAGTCTTTTAATAATATTGCTAACAATGTTAAAAACACTATGTCAAATGTTGTTAAAGGAAATCCATTAAGAAATAAGATGAATAAAAGTGCAAATAAAAATGGACCAAGTCTAGCAAGACAGATTAATTGGGGTGGAAAATATGAGTCAGAAGATTTAAATGAACTTGATATGTTTGCACCAAAAACAGATTTTGTCAAATCACCAGATGGCGAATACTATAAGATAGAGTATCGTAATAATAGTTCAATGACAGGACGTAGAAAAGATGATAAAGCTAGGTTCGTATCAATCGTACCAGCTTCAGAAAAAGAAGTTAATGCATTAGATTTAGAAGCTATGATAGGAAAAGGAAAATCAGATATTCATACTGGTCATGAAGTACAAGGTGGGCATCCATTTAGTGACAGAAATATGGCAGTATACAAATATGGAACTGATGATTATGAAGAAGAGATTCCTAATAATGCAAAACTAAAATTAATTAAAGTTATGACTACAGAAGCTGAAAAAAATAAAAAAGCAAAGCTAGGCACGAAAATTCGTTCGTGGCAAGAAACAAAAGCTGATATGAAAAAGAAAATTGAAGCTTCTAAACCAGGAGATAAAAAATGATATTTAATTGGATAAAAAGACTATTAGGTAGTGAAAAGCCTTTAGTTCTAACAGATGAAGTAGAACCAAAGAAAAATGAAACTAAACCTATAATAGTTAAACCTTCATTTAAAACTAAAAAAGACTTGTCAAGTATGACAAAAGGTAGACTTGAAGAAGTTGGTAGAGTTTATGGTATAGAATTAGACAAAAGATTAACTAAATCTAAACTAGTAGATCAACTTTGGAAACAACTAAAGAAATAGATAATGGCAGAGTTCGTTAGAAAACCAGCAGAACATACTAACGGACATTGTCAAAATTGTGGACATCCTAGCCATTGTGGTGGGAATCTACAACAAGAAGTAAGAGATTATGCTTGTGATACAAAAGATGGATATAATGACACACGTATGATTGAAGTTTGTAAATCTTGCAGATGCAAAAATTGTACTAAATAAGTACAAAGGATTAAATTATGAGGTTACATAAAAGTTACGTAGAACGCGAAACAAAGCCAAAGAATACAAGTATAGGAAACAATCAGGCAAGAATAAAGAAGTCTTCAATGAATAAGCATAAGAGACGTTCTTACAAACCATACAGAGGACAAGGAAAGAAAAGATGAGATTAGATCAGCTATTTTTAAAAGAAGATGAAACCACAGTAAAAACTATGTCAATGCCAGAAAAAGTATCTGCATTTGATAGATTACAGCCAGGTCAAGAAATTGGCTTATGGTTTGATTCTGTTATTAGAAGAGCTGACAAATATAAACCTTTTGTAGT
>JACLAD010015187.1_pt1 | contig 90830 bp, 84 predicted proteins | sample 8027901 | NCBI WGS metagenome assembly JACLAD01 (sample SAMN15725071, study PRJNA655200) | protist metagenome | isolation source: fluorescence activated cell sorting (FACS) single amplified genomes of... | place: Spain: Blaines Bay Microbial Observatory, Mediterranean Sea | collected 2016-07-05 | reverse complement strand
GATAGCTGGCCCTCCCCGAAGAACCAGACCATAAAGACTGAGCAGACGCCCACGGAACTGTGACTCTACCTCCAACTGCAGCATGGTTTGGGTTGAGATGCCACTCACCATCAGCAACAAACCACATCCCGCCACAACGATCGCAGCAAGCACAAACGATGGACTCCAGGAAAGAATGGCCAGCAGCAAACACAAGCCCCAGGCAGAAAAGCGGAAAATTCTTAGCAGCGCTTCGTGAGGTTGCTGACTCATCCAGAGGCTACCAGCAACGGCTCCAAGTCCCAGCCCAGAAGAGAGCAAAGCCAATCCCTCTACTCCTTGGCGAAACAACAGATCTGAGACCCCCGGAAGTAGCTCTGCAAGTTGTCGAACGCCAAGGCAGAGTATGATAAAAATGGCTAACCAGGGCCCTAGCAAGGGATGTTGACGAGCATAGTGTAAGCCTGCGCGGATGCTTTGAATCAGGCCGGTTGGTGCAGTTTGACGAACCTGCTCTACGTGCTCTTCCTGAATCTTTAAATACCACAGTACTCCCCAGAACCAGCAGTAGCCAGTTGCGCTGAAGCCCAATAAAATGGTCGGGCTCAGCCATACCAGCCCAGCTCCCGCCAGCATGGGTCCAAGAAATCTTGCCAGGTTGAAGATGATTGCGTTGAGTGAAACAGCAGATGTTAAGTGTTGGCGAGGTACCATTGAAGAGACCAGTGCCATCCGTGAAGGCTGAGCGAAGCTCGTGACTACCCCCTGAATCAAAACCAAACCAAGTAAAGCAGGGAGTGTTAGCAACTCATTGAGCAACAGTAGGCAGAAGAGCAAGGCCTGGAGGAAAATCAGTCCCTGGGTAATTCGAAGTACCTTGATGCGGCTGTAGCGGTCTGCAAAAACTCCTGCTACAGGAGCCAGCAGTAGGGAGGGAGCCAGTTCGGCCATTGAAATCGCTCCCAGCCAGAAACCGGAATGGGTCATCTCCCAGGTGAGCCAACCAACTGTAGTGCGTTGTATCCAGAGTCCCAGCAGGTTGGGGATGTTGCTGAGTGCATATTCACGGTAGGGATGCTGGGCCAGTGCCTGGTGGATCGGATTTTTCTGCCAGCGTTCGATCAAAGCTAGCGGCATGGAGGCTCAGTTGTAGAGCGGTGAGATGGCTTCAATCTCTGTCCGGGCAATTTCAAAGCGACTCTTGCAGTATTCGCAGGTAACTTCCAGGTGTGCCTGACCCGGTTCGAAGAGAGCTTCTCCTTCGTTGATATAGAGCGATTGTAGGTTTGCTAGCATGCGTTCCTGGGAGCAATTACAGTGATACTGAACCGTGCGGGCTCCCATTGGCTGGAACTGTAATTCCTGAAAGTAGACGGCGAGTTCTTCCGGTTGCTGTAGTCCACGATTCATCAGGTCCGCTAGGCGTGGTCCGTAGAGTTCATCACAGTGCAGCAAGGCTTCGCTGGTATGATCAATCTCGGTATCTCCCGGCAGCCCAGGCAGTTGCAGAACTAGATAGCTTTGATCACTATTTTGGGAAACCCGTACCAGGCTATTGAACTGGTAGGAGCGCTCTAACACCTGATTGATGATATTACGTAGAGAAACTCCGTTGACTTCAATGATTGAATTGTAAGGCTCCTTGGCGTTCTGGAAGCTCTTGCGCACTCGAACAATACCCGTGATGCGCTCTGGAAACTCCTTGAGGTCTTCTGGCATCAGCAAGCAACGAACATGTCCTCCTGCTGTGATTTCGAGTTTCACCCGAAGATACGGATCTTCAGCGTCGAGGTACAGGCCCAGCTGTTCTCCGTGCTTGAGCAAGGCCAGCATGGGCATGAAACTCAGCACAACATCCCGAAAGTAAGCAAAGCCACCTACCTGTAGAGGATGGATCAAAGCCAGTTCCTGAATCAGTTGCTGTCCTTCGAGGAAATAAAAGGCGAAGCGTTTGGTCGAATCAACGAAGGTATAGATGCGGCTTTCGAGCAGCTCCATGCGGAATCTCTAGTCAATGTGAAGTGGCCAACTCAAGCTGCAAGGCGGCAGGCCCGAGGAAAGGTTTCCAGGAAGTGGCCGAAGTGCTTCCAAAGCGTTTCAACAGACATTTGGCGCTGAATGAAACATTCTCCCAAACTGCGTAACAGGATGAAATTGACAGCCTGGTTCTCGACTTTCTTGTCGTGAAGCAACAAGGCTCTGAACGCCATGGCATCCAGCTGTGGTAGGGTGACCTCGGGAAGCAGGGGCAACAGAAAGTCACGGATGCGTTGATAATTTTCTTCGGTCAAATGGCCTTCCTGCCAGGACACATAGGTCGCAAAGAGCATTCCAGTACCAACAGCCTCCCCGTGCAGCCACTGTCCGTAGCCGGCGTGGGTTTCGATCAGGTGTCCCAGAGTGTGGCCAAAGTTGAGCGTAGCTCGTAGTCCGGTTTCGTGCTCATCCTCTTCGACAACCCGGCGCTTGACGTCACAGGATCGGGTGACGGCTTCTTCAAGAAATTCAAAATCCAGTGGTTCCAGTGTTTGCTGTTGTAGGAATTCGAAGAGCGAATGGTCGTGGATCAGTCCATGTTTGGCCAGTTCAAAGTAACCCGCCCGTAGCTCTCGAATCGGCAACGTCTTGAGAAATTCTAGATCAATACAGACATACTCTGGTTGCTTGAAGACGCCAACCATGTTTTTGCCTAGCGGATGATTGACGGCAGTTTTACCTCCAACACTGCTGTCAACATTGGCAAGCAGGGTAGTCGGAATCTGTACGAAGGGAATACCACGCATGAAAGTTCCGGCGGCAAAACCAGTCATGTCTCCAATCACCCCACCTCCAAAGGCGATCAACCAGGTCTTTCGGTTGGCAGAGCGCTCCAGCAGGAAGTCATAAATTCTTGTCAGGTCAGCGAGGGTTTTGTGTTGCTCCCCATCAGGGATTACACAGGTGGCAGTCTCAAAGCCATTTTGTTGAAGTTCCGTAGCGAGTAGGTCTGGATACAGCCGTTGCAAAGCATCATTGGTCACCACAACCACCTGACGAGCATTCCGCTCTCGGAGTATTTTGGTCAAAGATGCAGACCAGTGGTTGGTTCCAATGGTGATTTGGTAACTTCGACCAGGCAGATTTACAGTCAATTCTTGCATCAGTCTTCCGCAGTAGGCAGAGAAATTGGGACGAAACGGTCTCGACCCATCGTCCAGAAGTTCATTTGGTGCCAGACCTCGCCATTGGGCTGGAATTCAAAGCGCCCGGTGACACCTTGAGTGGGTGGTTGGTTCAGCAAAGCCTCCCTTAGGGCATCCGGATCCTGGTTCGCAGGTTGAGTCAGCAGTTGCAACAACAGCTTCGCAGTATCGTACGCATAGGCTGTGTAAGCAGTTGGGCCAATATATCCTTGGTAGCGATAGAAGAACCGCTCGTGCTCTGCGACAAAGTGCTGTACCTCTTGGGCTTCACTGCGAGGAAAGAAACTATCAGTGAAGACAACGTGACGGATGGTTTCCCGTTTGGGGGCAAAGAGTAGCAGAGGATTGTTCCAGCCGCTGTCTCCCAAAATCAGCGAATCTTCGAGACCGTAGACTTCCAGATAGGGGAAGATAATCTCCAGGTCCTGGGTCTGGTCACCAGCAATCAGGAAGATCGCGTCAAAGTTCTGCTCCGGTATTCCCCAGTCTTTTTGTTTTTCAATCAGGGCATCTTCTTCATCAGTTCGATAGCGACGGATGCCGATGAAAGACTCAAACTCATCCACGAAGCTGTTCTGGCTGTTTTCGTAGCGCTGAATATTCTGAATTTGGGCACCAATCGCTTTGGCTTGTTCCCAGAAGACTCTTAGCTTCTCACGTCCCTCCCGACTGTCTGGATAGAGTACAACAAAGCGGCGTGCCTGTAGGTACTCGGTAGCGTAATCCAGCAGCGCCTCTACTTCTTGTTCCCAGCTGATGTTGTTGCGGAAAACATAGTCTCCCAAATCAGCGATACGGGTGGTCACTGAGAGTGAAATTATCGGTACTTTGAATGCTTCCGCTTCCGCCGCTGCTGCTTCAGAGGTTCTACGAGCCAGTGGGCCAATGACCGCCATCACGTGCTCATCTTCTACCAATTCACGGAAGCCCTGCCGAGTGGCATCGGGATCCAGTTTCGTGTCACGGAACACAAATTCCCACCGAGGTGGTAGGGGAAGTTGTAGGGGTTCCGCCTTGGCGATCTCAGTTTGATTGTCTGGCTGAGGAGCAGTCAGGTTATCTACCCGAGAAAATGTCACTGGATCTGCGAAATCACTTTCAGGAGTGATATTGTCTGTCGAAGTGGAAACCACCATTTCTGATTCCGTGGCCACGCTGGTATTGTCAGCTGGAGTTGATTTCGTGAGGTTATCAACCAAAGGCTCTATGGGCTCTACAGTGTAGTTGTCCTTTGGGAGGGGAGGAGCTTCTTGTAAAGCTAGCCGCAATCCTTCAATCGTCTGCTGTGTCAGGCGTGCTGCGGTAGGAATGGTCGTCGTCAACGGCAGCAGCACACCAACTCGATAGGGTTTGAGTTGAGCACGACGTCGCAGGAACTCCTGTAAGTTCTCTAGGCGCAGGAACTCTGTACGATCTCCCTTCAGGTTGGCTTCTTGCAGTAGCTGCTCACAGAGCAATAGTCCCTCTGCATAATTCCTCTCCTTCACAAGCCTGTCCAAGCGTAGTTGGGGGAGCGCCTGCTGAATAAAGGGGACGTCGGCAAACTCATTACTGAATTGCTCAAGCACACGGGAATTGGAGATTTTTTCAAACAGGTTCTCCAAGGTTTTACTGAATTCTTTTTGCTGCTCATTATCCAGTAAGCGTGCTTCCTCTAGGCGATAGCGCAAGGCCTCGGCTAGATTACCCTGATTTTCAGCTGTTCGGCCACGTAGTGATAAGTAGTAGCGTAGTTGCTGAGAATCAGCATCTTGCACGAAAATAGATGCTGCGGCTTCCAAGGTCGGCGTCCAGACTGGACTTTGCTCCAACCAGATCAGAAAAACCTGATCACGGTAGCGACTACGAGGATAGTGGGAGAGAAAAGCTTTTGCGAAGCTGCCTATGTTTGAACGATCTGTTTGAGCTGCCCCGATGCGTAAGCGGTAGTATTCTTTCTCTTCTTCCGGCAACAAGGCTTGTTGGCGAATCAATTCCTCCGCAGCCAATTCTGGATCTGCTGGAAGAAAAGCATCCAGTTCCGGAATGTTTCCCCTGTAGCGGTAGGGAAACACTACTCCAGGTGAGGACTGTTCGGTTTGAACAGCAGAAACTGGCTCAGCAGGGGCAGAGATCGGAGGAAAAAGCTGTTGCAGACCTTGCTCCAGTTCCTGCGGCTGACTCAGCAGACTTTGTGCTGCAAGAGAGCCAGCGCCAACGAGCCAAAGCAGAAAAAGCAGCAGGGGCTTATAGCATTGACAGGAGCAACCAGATGGCCGCGACATCCACGCCCAGAACGGTCCAATTGATTGTCTTCTGTGCGCTGGGTCGCAGGTGATCATAGTTGCGTTTGAACAAGTTTTTGAGCAAAAAGCGAGACTGGGGTGCGAGCCATTGCATTCGAAACCTCATAAGAATAGTGGATCTTACGTGAAACAACTTTCAGTACAATAGTTTTGCAGGAACCCGATGATTGTCAATCCGTCGTGTCCAATACTGACGATCCGCATACTCCAGAAGCTCCAGCGCATGCCGGCGTCCAGTCTGTAGTAATTCCTTGCACTCAATCACACTGATCGTCTCATGAGTGGAAAACCACTGTTGTAGCTGTTCACGTAAGCGTTCGAGTTGTGGAGGCAAGTACCAGAGATCTTCAGCAACTCGAACCAACTGCTTGTGAAAAGCTGCCTGCTTGAGCAAGGGCAGGGCCGTTCGTTCATCCAAGCCAGCTTGTTCCAGTAGTTGTGTTTGTCGTAACGGTTGAAAGCCCCCCTCTTTCAGTAATTCCAGCAAAGCTTCCAGCTGAGTGACGGCTGTTTTTCCCTGCTGGGCTTGGTGACTAGGCAAGGCATAGAATTCACCACGACGACTGCAAAGTTGTTGGCGTTCAAAAAATTTTAGCAGTCCTTCGCTCACTCCAGTTAGGAGAAAGATACGCTGTAATTTCCCCTGCAAGGCAGCTACAGGTAGTCCCTCACGCTCAGGAAATTCTTGGTGTTGTTGCTCCAGTTGACGCTGTACAAAACGCCCAACACGTTCCAGATGTTCTGGATGGAATAACAAAGCCTGGGGTTGACCGGCCTGTACCAACACTTGTCGGCTCAGCAAGCCAGCGACCTCTTTCTGAAGAGCCTTGGCTGATCCAGGTGTCCTCAGTGCCAACTCCGCTAGGCTGGTCCCACGGAGTCCTTGAAGCCACGTAGCAGACTGAATCTGTTCAGAGAGTGAGCCTTGACTCAATTGACGCAACCGCTGTGCCCGCTCCTGCCGTAACCTGCGTGATTTGTTTGTTGCAGCATCGAGTACAGTTCCCCCTCCCAAAGTACGCAAGGGGCTTCTGCCTCGAATCAAAAATCGATCACCATGTCGACTGCTCAATTCTCGTTCGAGACGGAGTTGAACCAGCCCGGTTTCTCCTAGAGCCAGTTGGGCTTCTTCCAAGGGGATCAAGCGTGCAGGAACTGACGCACTGCCGAGATGCAGCTGCACTCTTTCCCGATGACGCAAAGGGGATGATACATCTTCCAGTACCTCAAGCTCTCCATCGAGCAAGTAAGAAGTCAGCAAGGAGTTGGTAGCTGCCAATTGATCGCCCCGCTGGATTTCTTCGACAGAAATCTGGGACAGATTGATTGCGGCTCGTTCACCAGCCCAGATTTGTTCCACTGGGGTTCCATGAACTTGTAGACTGCGTATACGCCGTGGATGTTGTAGTGGCCATTGCCACACTTCTTCTTCCAGTTTCAGATTTCCGCTGCGAACGGTTCCTGTAACAACGGTGCCGAATCCCTTGATGCCAAAAGATCGATCCACATCCAGCCGAAAGGGACGGTCACTGTTTGTACGGTGGGTCTCGGAGGCTATTTGCAGCAGAGCGTTTCTCAGTTCATCCAGACCTTCCCCAGTTTTAGCAGAGGTCCGGAGTAGTGGTGCCTCAGCCAGGAATGTGTCTTTTACCAACTCACGAACCTCATCCGCACAGAGATCCAGCATTTCTGGATCATCCACCTTATCACACCGGGTCAGGACCAGCAGACCCCGCTGGATTCCCAATAATCGGCAGATATGCAGATGCTCTCGAGTCTGGGGCATTACCCCTTCATCTGCCGCGATGACAAGGAGCACTGCATCCAATCCGCTGATTCCAGCCAGCATGTTATGAACAAAGCGCTCGTGCCCAGGGACATCAACGAAAGCGATCCGAATACTTTCCAGTTCCATGTGAGCAAAGCCCAGATCGATTGTAATCCCCCGGCGTTTTTCTTCGGCTAGGCGATCTGTATCGATACCAGTCAGTGCCTGAACCAGTGTGGTTTTTCCATGATCGACGTGACCACTGGTTCCCAGCACGAGGTGTGGCAGGGAAGACATTTGTAGGAGAATGAACGAAGGAAGATGCAGCTGGATGAGTTGATAACATCTCCAGCTGCTTGAAGATTAAGCCTATAGGTCAGTAACGGCACCCAAAGAGGCTGAACTGACGCTGCGAGCGTACTTGGCCAAGACACCACGCTCATATCTTGGTGCGGGTGTTTGCCAGTTTTGTAGACGTTGCTGAATTTCTGCTTCTGGCAGATCCAGGTTGAGTTGGCACTTTTCAGCGTCAATGGTGATTGGATCACCATTCTGGACGATTGCCAAGGGGCCCCCAGCGTATGCTTCTGGGGTAACATGGCCGATCACAAAACCGTGGCTTCCTCCAGAGAAGCGTCCGTCAGTGATCAAAGCCACCTCCTTACCAAGTCCACGGCCCATGATGGCGGATGTGGGTGAGAGCATCTCACGCATTCCCGGAGCACCACGTGGACCTTCGTAACGAATGACAATCACATCTCCCTTGATGACCGTTCCATCCAGAATTCGCCGAAGAGCTTCTTCCTCAGAATCAAAGACCCGAGCGGTTCCTGAGAAATTGAGACCTTCTTTACCGGAGATCTTGGCAACCGCACCTTCTGGAGCCAGATTCCCCCGTAAAATGACCAAATGTCCATTGGGTTTGATCGGTTTGTCGAAGGGCATCACAACTTCCTGTCCTGCTGGATAGTCTTCGACCCCTTCCAGATTTTCTACCATGGTTTTGCCGGTGACTGTCATGCAGTCGCCGTGTAGCATGCCAGCGTTCAATAGACGCTTGAGCAGTGGTTGTAGGCCCCCAATGTTGACCAGATCGACCATCAAGAAGCGACCGCTGGGTCTCAGGTCGGCCAGTACTGGGGTTTTGGCTCCTATCCGCTGAAAGTCTTCCAGGGTCAAATCCACTTCCGCAGCATGTGCCATCGCCAGCAGATGCAATACCGCATTGGTTGAGCCACCAAGAGCCGTCACAACCGTGATTGCATTTTCAAAAGCCTTCTTGGTCATAATGTCGCGTGGACAGATGTTCTGCTCGACCAATTTTTGTACTGCAATTCCAGAACGGAAGCAGTCCTCGGCTTTTTCTGGAGAAATGGCTGCCATGGCGGAGCTGTTCGGTAGGCTCATCCCCATTGCTTCAATTGCTGAGGCCATCGTATTGGCTGTGTACATTCCCCCACAAGAACCTGCACCAGGAATCGACTTGGATTCAATCTCTTCCAATTGTTCATCGCTGATGTTGTTAGAGGCGCGCTGTCCAACGGCTTCAAAGATCGTGACGATATCAGCGTTCTTGTTGTTCACCCGGCCTGGCATGATGGTGCCGCCATAAACGAAGATCGCAGGACGATTCAACCGAGCCAAAGCGATCATGCAGCCCGGCATATTCTTATCGCAACCACCGATGGCAACGAGTCCATCATAGGCTTGGCAACCAATCACGGTTTCAATCGAATCTGCGATCACTTCCCGGGAAACCAAGGAGTATTTCATGCCTTCGGTTCCCATCGAAATGCCATCACTGATCGTGATCGTATTGAACTGCATGGCCTTACCTCCCGCATCCTCTACGCCTCGGGCTGCATCCTCTGCCAGGCGGTTGATGTGCATGTTACACGGAGTGACCATGCCCCAAGTCGAAGCGATGCCAATCTGGGACTTTTGAAAATCAGACTTTTGGAAGCCAACACCGTACAGCATGCCTCGACTGGCAGCGCGCTCAATACCTTCTGTGACCTGAGACGAATACTTGCGATGACCAGATGATTGCGGAGAGTCACTCATGGGGAACCTCTTCAGAAAAAACGAAATGGAGCAATGGACAAAGAGCGAAATAATAGCGAAGCAGACAGATCAGAACAAGTGGGGAATCGGTCGTAACAGAAATTGCAGGAGAATAAATGATCGAACAGGTGGGGAAATCCGGATCTCCACAGTGAGATCCGGAAACCAGACGAGTAGCCTACTTCAGGTTAGCAATGTAAGCGGCAACGTTCTTAACTGCATTTTCATCAGGCAGTGTGGCAGCCATTCCAACCATCTGAGCACCATACATATCTTTTGGGTGAGTGCCACGGATTCCATTTTTCCAGTTCATCAACTGGCGATGAGTGTACCAATCAAATTGTCCGGCAATTCTTGGCGAATTGAGGGCTTGATTTCCTTCGCCCTTCATCCCATGGCAGGAGGCACAAACCATGTAATTGGCCTGACCAGCAGCAGGGTCACCACCTAACGTGACAGCTGTATTTCCCGGATCTGGCAGACTAGTGATGTAGGCCACCACGTCCGCAACCTTGTCATCACCCATCACCACCATCGACATTGGACGCATCTGCATGCCGTAAACATCCTTGGCGTGTGTGCCACGAATACCATCCTGATAGTTCTTCAATTGTCGGGTCAGATACCAGTCTTGCTGTCCGGCAATGGCTGGAGCATTGAGGGCTTGGTTGCCTTCTCCATTGGCTCCGTGGCAGGAAGCACAGGTTGCATATAGAGCCTGACCTTTGGCTGGATCACCGGCGGCTTGTACGCTAGCGGCCAGACCTAAGCCCAGAACAACTGCGGCACCAGCGGCAAACAAGTTCTTCAACTTCATGAGTTCTCCTGTTGGCAAATTCTTCAATGAGGGAAGAAGAGAAAATCCGAAAGACGGATTCATAATGATTCCACCTACTCATGTAATTTGGAAAAGATGGGTGTCTTTGACAAAGAGCAGTTTGTTGCGGAAATGATTAAATTTTTTGTATGTGGGCAACCTAACAAATCAGATTTCAAAGGGCAAATGGATTATTCCACAAATAATACCATTTTTTGCTCATTCCTCTTCCAACTGATTTTTGTAGCGTGCTGGGGCGCGGCAATAGCTGAAATTGACGGCATCATAACTGTAATCTTTCTGCGCTCGGGCTGTCTGACGGTCGATTTCGACTAGGGGGAGGCACTCCGTGTAGTTTTCCTGATTGAAGGTTGTACAGGCACCTAGAATCAGGCTCAAAGATAACAGCATACGCGTGATGGACATCGGTCTTCTCTCTCAGACAGCCAGGAACAGGACGACTGCTCCCAGCAAAATACGATAGATCACAAACAGCAGAGTGCCATAGTGCCGCAGAAAGCGCAGCAGGAATTCAATAGAAAGATAGCCACTCAGAAATGCGAAGAATACGCCGAGACCGATATTGAGGAGCCCAGATTCTCCCAAACCTGTTTCTGCAAGCGCCTTGAGTTGAAAAAGTCCACTTCCCAGGATGGCAGGTAAGCCCAGCAGAAAAGAAAATCGAGCCGCCTCTGCTCGATCCATACCCACAAGCAGACCCCCCATGATCGTTGAGCCAGAGCGGGAACAACCTGGAATCAAGGCCAAGGCCTGACAAAGCCCGATCCATTGAATCTGCCGAAAGCTCAGCTGGCTGGCATCACGACTGCCGGAGGCGAAGCGTTCCGCAGCATAGAGTCCCAAGCCGAGGAGAATCAGCGCTCCTCCAATGATCCAGAGGCTTCGGGCATCTGTCTCGATAAAATCCTTGAATCCCAATCCCAGCACAATGATTGGTAGATTCCCAACAGCAATCGCCCACGCAAGCCGTGAGCTTTGGGTCTCCATCAGGTTTCGATTCCAGAGACTCCGCAAGGCCGCAGTGATCAACTCCAGTACGTCTTTGCGGAAGTACAGCAGGACCGCTAGCAGGGTTCCCAGCTGGATCACAGCGGAGAAAGCCGCACCGGGATCTTCCCAGCCCAGCAATTCTGGGACAATCCGTAAGTGGGCAGTACTGCTGATCGGTAAAAATTCTGTCAGTCCTTGCACCAGCCCTAAAATCGAAGCTTCGAACCAAGTCATACAGCAGTCACTGAGGCTCTAAGTTCGCAGGACTCCCGCCACTGCTGCAGCTCTCTCATGGCTCGTTCGGCCAGCCAGGCTTTACGCTGGGGCTTGGGAATGCGTTGCTGAGGGGGTTCCAGTAGACCAAAATTGGCGTTCATTGGTTGGAAGTGCTTGGGATCCGTAGTGGTCAGGTAACGAATCAGGCCTCCCATCATCGTAGTGCCAGGCAACTCTAGGAGTGAGTCTCTCTGGAGTTCGTGGTGTAGGAAATAGGCGGCAGCCAATCCCATCGAAGTTGATTCTGTGTAACCCTCCACTCCAGTCAACTGACCAGCAAAGAACAGCCTGGGCTCTTGCTGCAACTGCAGCCGGCTGGTCAGCAATTTGGGACTGTTCAGGAAAGTGTTGCGATGAATGGAACCCAGGCGGACAAATTCAGCTTCTTCCAACCCTGGAATCGTTCGAAAAATTTGTTGTTGTGCGGTCCAGGTCATTTTCGTTTGGAAGCCAACCAGATTGTAGAGGGTTCCTAGTGCGTTTTCTTGGCGTAACTGAACAACGGCGTGAAACTGTTCCCCAGTTTCTGGATGAGGTAGCCCCACCGGCTTCAGCGGGCCAAAGCGCAGAGTGTCGAGTCCTCGCTCCGCCATTACCTCGATAGGCAGGCAACCTTCGAAGGGTCGTACATCCTCAAACTGGTGCATTGACACCTTGTCCGCCGCAAGGATGGCTGCCACAAAATCCTCGTACTGCTGCTGGGAGAAGGGACAGTTGAGATAATCAGCCTCTCCCTTGTCATAGCGGGATGCCCGAAAAGCCACTTGAGAGTTGATGGATTCAGTTGTCACTACTGGAGCAATTGCGTCATAGAAAGAGAGATGCCCGATCCCGATCAACTGCTGCAGTGATTCACTCAGAGCATCAGAGGTCAGCGGGCCGGTAGCTACAAGGACCGCAGCATAACGATCCAACAGCTTGCCAAGATCTTCAACTTCCTCTCGTAGCAGTTTGATATTTGGGTGATTTGACAGCTGCTGGGTGATCGAGGCAGAGAAAGGTTGACGGTCAATCGCCAAGGCCTGCCCAGCTGGCACAGCAAAGCGTTCTGCGGTCTGCAGGATGAGGGAGCCGAACTGATTCAGTTCTGCTTTGAGTAGTCCGTGCGCATTCTCCAGCGAGCGGCTCTTGAAGGAGTTGCTACAGACAAGTTCGGCACAGTCGCTTGTCTTGTGGGCTGGAGTCGGGCGTTGTGGTCGCATTTCATAAAGGTCTACCCGCTGACCGAGTTGGGCCAGTTGCCAGGCAGCTTCGGATCCAGCTAGTCCACTGCCGACAATTGCGACTTCACCACGTTCAGGCATCCGCTACGTCCACGATCTCGAAGCGTAGAACACTGATACCTTCAACGACAGCTTCTACTTGATCTCCAATCTCTAGAGGTCCTACTCCGGAGGGGGTACCTGTGAAGATCAAATCACCTGCCTGCAGGTGGAAAGACTGAGAGAGAGCACTGATGATTTCCGGAACATTCCAGATTAGCTGGTTCAGATCTCCTTGCTGCCGCATTTCACCGTTTACACTGAGCCAAATTGCTCCCCGGCTGGGATGCCCTATTTGTGCAGCTTCGTGTAATTCTGAACAAGGTGCGGAGTCATCGAAGGCTTTGCTGGCGTCCCAGGGCTGACCCTTGGCCTTGGCGATCTCCTGTAGATCACGTCGGGTCAGATCGACCCCCACTGCATAGCCATAGATGTGATCCTGGGCCTGCTCGATGGGAATGTTGGTGCCTCCCTTGTCCAAGGCGACAACCAACTCCACCTCGTGATGAAAATTCTCGGTTGCCAGTGGGTAGGGGATCTGGTTCCCATTGTGTCGTAAGCTGGAAGAGGGCTTGGTGAAAAAAATGGGTTTGCCGGCTGGATCATTGCCCATCTCCCTTACATGCTCTGCGTAGTTGCGGCCGATGCAGAAAATGCGGTGAACTGGAAATCGCTCGGCTCGACCAGCGATAGGCAGCATTGGCAGTTCCCAAAGTGGAAAAATCGTTGGTGGTGTGTCCATAAAAAATCCTTCAACAGCGACAAGACAGGTGGTGAGAAGCGGCCTCAGGCGTTTCGTGTAAACTGGTAGACTTCCTGACCTTGGTCGTCGAAATAGCGTACCGTGGCTTGGGTCGATGTCAGATGCATCCAGGCATAGCCATGACCGAGATGCAGGAAGATCTGGTGGGGGTTGGGTTTTTTGGCAGTGTGATTGAGCGGGCTTCCTCCACCACCGGCAACCACCTGGTCAATCTCACCGATCTTGAGGTGTTCCAGCATGTGGTTGTGCCCAGATAGAAAGAACTGGGGCCCAGAACGCTCAATCAATAAGCGTTCAAGCCAGGTCACGCCTCGATGTCTGCCACCGGTGGCTAGCGGACGATGCCCACAAACCAGGCGCCAAGGGCGTTCTTTGCGTTTGAACAGTGTCCAGAGCGCACAAAGCGTACAGGAGGTGTTGATGCATTGAATGTAAGCAGGACCCGCCACCAGCGAATAGTTGACATTCGGCATGCGCCAGCGTTTGTTGCGTTCAGTATAGGCTACTTGGGGTCGCCACTTGCCCTGCAGATCATGATTGCCAAGGATCGGATAGAAAGGCACCTGCTGGGTATACATCTCTTCGAATTTACTGATCCACTGTGGATCATCAACGCTGGAGACGCCATGCTGAATGAAGTTGTCTCCCAGCATTAGAACCAGATCACAGCCCAACTTGTCACAGGTGCGAGCACTGGCAGTAGCTACATCTTGCTGATGCTCATCACCGGAGCCAGTATCTCCGAGCAGCAGGATGCGAATTTCCTCTGCCTCAGGCTGTACGTCCCAACGTCCATCCTGATTGGGATTGGGGTTGAAACAGGCTTTCTTTTCAAGCAGTGGGGCCGTGAAATTCCAGGTCAGAGCCCCAGCGAGGGCTCCTGCGAAAAAGGTCAGTGCGGACATGCAACACTCAGTTGGAGGCTGTTAGTGGCCGGGCGCGAAATTCGTAGCGCAGGCGAACCTGCTGGTCACTGGAGTTACCCCACATCAGGCAGTAGATCCGGGACTCCTTGGCTTCAAACGAGCTTTTCAGTGTGGCAATGGTTTGTTGCTCCGGGTAGAAGTCTTCTTTGCCAACGTGGTAATGTATATTAAATACCAGTGGCTCTGAGGCTTCAAAAGTATAGTCCAGAAATTGGCGAGCCTGCAATTGCACACACTTTTCGTAAGCATTTTCGGGCTGTAGGTTGATCGCAATCGATTCTTCCCCAGTCTCGCTCAAATTATGGGGAACCGCTACTCCTGGATTCTGACTCTCATACCAGATGACAAAAAAGTAGAGGAAGGTACTGGTGGTGACAAAAATGATCAGATAGCGCTTGAATACGTCCATTGGGGTCCTGCCAAGAGCAAGCCGGCGGTGTCCGGCCGTGAAATTTCATAGAATCTGAAGTGAGGTGTTCAGACAGTAGGGCTGACTGGTGGAGGCAGCAACTGATCGAGAAAAGTCGTCTCCAGGTTGTCCGACAACCATTTAGCATTGCGACGATTTTCTTCGACCCTGTAGGGGAGCAGGCCCAGCACGCGCAGGTCAAGTCGTTCTTCAAGCATCATCCATTGGTACTGGAGCAGATTAGCGTTTAATTCGTTGGTTGTGTTGTTGAGAAGCAACTGACAGGAGATCCCAGCTTGCTGAAGTAGGGTGACCGCTTGTAGCGTCTGCTCCAGGCTCTCACGCCCGATTCCACTAACCCAAAGGATTCTGGCCTGCCATTGTTGCAGCAATTCCAGTCCACTATGCTTGGTGGTCCAAAGGCTTAACAATTCAGCAAGGCTCTCCATCAACACTGCATCAGAGCGTCTTCGTAACAACTCTAAACGCTGACTCAGTACTTTCTCGTCGACTTTTATACCGTCCCGTTGTGCTGCTAATAGTGGAGGCAAGTCTTCATTGAGCAAGTAGGGATTCAGCAGGTTGATGTGCTCCGACATGTTAGTGGCTCGGTGCAGGCGTTCCCCATCGCTATCGGTGTCCTGAATCTGATACCCAATACCATTGACATCCAATGGTTTCCAAGCGATCACTCTTCCAAGGTGTTGCTGCAGCAGGGATACTAGGGCCACGGCCACAGAAGTCTTGCCCACTCCTCTGGCACCAGCTACGCAGAGCAGCGGGATCATTTCTCTTCAGCACCAATGAAGACGAGCTCTTCTCGCAGTGAGTCCAACTTGCCAGACTCCTGTGATTTCAGTTCACCCATGATGTCCTGAACTGTCAGGTAGCGATCCCTCAGCACCACACGTCGGCTTTCCTTGCGAGCCTGTTGACGCTTCGCTTGTTCCAGATATTCAAAGGCGTTGATCGTCTTCCCTTCACGCTGTACCGTGATGGAGCGCACTTCCTCTTCGGGGAACTGTGCATCACGTGCTGCCTTGAGCAGGGTCTCCAACTCGGTGAGGAAGCGTTGTTCGATGCGGGCTGCCTCAGCCTCTTCCTCTGTCATGTTTTGAGCCTGTAGGGACGGAAGAGCAACGAAGCAACTCAGCAGTAATAATGCGGTGACAAACCAATTTCCACACTTCATCGTGCCTCCTTCAAGTATGGATTGTGCATGAGCAAGTGAACCTATCGGCGAAAATGCCAGTGAATTTCCCGGACCATGCAAGGGATACGCAAGTCATGCCCGCAACCCAATTCCCACGTTTTTTGTTCCGCTGGATCATCGTCCCGATGATGCTGCTCAGTGGCTGTAGTTCTCTCGAAACCCCGACCCCGCGCTCGGCTTTGAATTATTTCCGTGATGGCAACACTGCTTACCAAAAGCGGGACTATCCAACAGCCATCTGGAACTACCGCCAGGCCATCGTGCTGGATGATGAGACACCAAGCTTCTTTTACAATCTAGGGTTGGCCTATTTCCAAGTAGGAGACTACGAACAAGCTCTGGATTCTTTTGAGAATGTACTGGAGATGGAGCCTGATCAACCAGACGCTCATTACAATACGGCACTGGTCTACTACCGAATGCGCAACAGCGACAAAGCCAACCGTCACTACAATCGCTACCAGATCCTGATCCAGCAGCAGTCTCCTGAAGATCCAAAACCAGTTGCCAAGACAGAGGCACCAACTCCATCTGCACCTCAACGACCGATCTCTGCAGCTGGGGGACAGGCAGCCATGGCAGCTGCTGGAGCAACACCTCCACCTGGCATGATTCAGCAAGTCAAACAGCAACTCCAGCAACAACTGAATACTAATCCAGGAGCACAGGCTGGACAGCCAACTCCCCAAATGAACACTTCGATCCGACGTCCAGTACCAAGTGGTCCAGCCAAGACCTCCATACCAGGTTGGGATTGAATAATGGCCTCAGGGCAACGCTCCATTCCTACTGTTCATTTATCCCAGACCTAAACGTCTGCGCTCCTTCTGGAATCAATGATGCTGCGTCGACCAGCCCAACCAGGTGCAATCTTCCAACAGCAGCAGGATCGCCAGTTCCCTGCCGCAACCTCTCAACTGCTCCAACTCTGTCAATTGCTCTATCAGCACGGTTTCTTCTTCGAAGACTGCCAGCTCGCAGAGTTGGAACGCTGTGAACAAGTCCTGCAGCGCTTTTTTGGTCTGAATCTTTTCTGGTGGCCCCAGTTGGCGCCACGACCGCGACTGCAGCAGTTTCTTGATTTTGCGATACGTTCCCGATGGGATGCCCAGACGTCCCAACAACAATTACTACGCAAGATTCGTCGTGTTTTTCAGCAACTGAATCAGAATGCCCCTCAACCCCAGACGCTGCGCCGCAACCTGATTCAGAGTAGCCAGGGTCGTCCGACTCCGCTACTCATTGATTTTCTGATTTTCCTTGAGAGCTATCACCGCCTTGTCCTGCAGGGAGATACGCAGTCAATTGTTGATGAGGAAGAAGAAATCCCTGACCGCGAATACAGCGTCCGCGATATCCTCAAGCTGCGTCGGCAGATGGAAGAGCGACTGGAACAACGCGCCTTCGTCAAGGCCATTGTCTCCCAAATTAGTCGCCAGCAAGGTCTGCGTGAGGAAGATTTCCTCAACCCAACTACCCGCCGTCAACTCTTCCGAGAGAATCCCAACCGACCTAAGGAAGATCCCGATCGCCTCGTCGATTGACTAGTCATTGAGCGGTTTGCTCGCCTAGTAAAAATTTTTTCTTGATAGTTTGTTAGCACTCTATTAAAGTGAGTGCTAACAAATAACGGAGCGCATCAAGATGATTTGGGTGCTCCTCAAAATACTTCCTCTTTTCAGGAGAGCAGCATGTACCCCGTCACCATCCGCAACAGCACCGTTCCGTTCCGCAACCTCATGGAAGAATTCTTTGGTGAGTCCGCTTGGCCAGAAGTTTTTGGAGAAACAGCCACACGACGTTTTTCACCTGCGTTGGATCTGCAGGAAGATGAAACCACCTATCAACTTCAGGTCGAGCTACCGGGGTTGAACAAGGAAGACGTGAAGATTTCCTTGAATGGACGAGTGCTGACGATTCAGGGAGAGAAGAAGAGTTCTCATGAAGAGAATCGAGAAGGTGTGTTGCGTGTAGAGCGCAATTACGGTAATTTTCAGCGCCGGATTCAGTTGCCACAGGCAGTGGCCATGGAAGGTAGTCATGCCGAGATGAAGGATGGAGTGCTGCACCTGCGTCTGCCTAAGCAGCAGCAGGCCGAGATGCGCCAAATCCGGATCAACTGAGTTGGTGCCACGGTGGGCTGATGAATGAAGCATTGGCCCCATTCAGGGGGTCAGCGTAGGGCTGGCCTCCTCTGCTTACAGCTTATTTCTTCGGCTTACCAAGATTGCGAATCTTGTCTCGCACGTCACTCAGCAAGTCCAGCATGGTTGCCGAGGGAATCCCATCGGGCCAATCCATAAAATGCAAAAAATATTTTTGCAAAATATCCTTCCGCAGACCACGTTCTCGCCAGATCGCATGAATTCCACTGATATCTGGAGAGAGAGGTCGTTCATCCAAGTCTTTCCCCTGTAGAAACTTGAGAACGCTGTCGGGGTAGTCAAGGATCATATTGCGCGCAGTCTCTTCGGTGATCGGACCCTTGCCAAAGACGATATCGTTCTCATCGGGTATGCTATTGACCCGATACCCTTCTGGCTCTGGCATGCCTTCACGCATCTCTGGTGTCAATGTGTCTGCCATTTTGAATCTCCTGGAATCATAAGTATTTGACCGCAGATCAAACAGCGGCTCAAGATCACAAGTGTAACGAGGGAAAGAATCGGTCACAAGTGGCTGTGTGCCGTAGTTTTGAACGCATTCGACTTCCTACTTGATCCCTGATATGTCGCCTTCTAAGATGCAGTAAAGATACGCAATCGCTCTGCCATTCATCCTGGTATCAAGCTTCAAATCTAGCATTTCTCTCGGAAAAGCGACTGGATGCACTATTTTCTCGGATGTCCTGAGTGGTCACGTCCTGAATGGAAGGGCAGCCTGCTGCCAACACGAACCCGACCTACAGATTTTCTAGCAGGCTACGCTCGGGTCTTCAGCACGGTGGAAGGAAACACCACCTTCTACGCGTTGCCTCGCCCAGATGTCGTTGAGCGTTGGAAAGAGTCAACCCCACCCGACTTCCGCTTTTGCTTCAAGTTTCCCCGCAGCATCAGTCACGACCGCAAATTGGAAAATACAACTGAATTGACAAGGGAATTCTTCCAGCGGATTGCTCCCCTGGAGGAACGAATTGGCCTGATTCAACTGCAACTTTCTGCAGACTTTGGTCGCAACCGTTGGCCACAGCTGCAACAATTCCTGCTCCAATTACCTTCAGACTTTCGCTACGCTGTGGAGGTGCGCAACCTAGCTTACTTCGACGAGCAGAAAACAGAGCAAGAGTTGGATACGTTTTTGCGTCAACGCCAGATGGCCCGGGTGCTCTTTGATACCCACATGCTGATGGCTTCTCAGCAAAACGACTCCGCTACCATCGAGGCAAAGCGCCGCAAGCCCAAGGTGCCCGTGCGCTTCACAGCAACGAATGAGCTACCGCTGCTGCGCTTTGTAGGGGATCCCCAAAATGAGGTCAATTATCCAGTTTTACGGGATTGGGCCCAGCGAGTAGCCAATTGGATGCGCCAAGGGTTCACTCCCTTTGTTTTTCTGCACACCCCAGATGACATATTGGCTCCTCAACTTGCGCGAGATTTCCATGGCTTTCTGCAGGAACAGCTTTCGGAGTTGCCGCCGCTACCCGATTTTGCTGGGGAAGTCCCTCAGCCCGGTGAACAACTGAGCTTGTTCTGAGTTGACAATGCCCGTCAGTTTGGCAATGGCAGCACCGGGGCCACTAGGTGTCCAGACTTCAAATAGAGCAGGGCCCCATTTGGACCAATCTTTGGAGAGTGGCTGGAACCGGGAGGGCTGCGTAGCCAGCTCCCATTGGAGTATTTGCCGTGCTCATCGGCAAAGTCACCTTCCAGCACAAGAATCTCTTCTCCACCCGGATGGGAGTGAAGCTGTACTTGTAGGTCAGGCTCCAGGCGCATCAGCACGGTTCGGACACCTTGAAATTCATGAAGAAGCTGAACCTGAATGCCTTCCTGACGTCCGGGGCCCCAGCTACCTTGTTCGGTGTGTTGACAGACGGTTTGTGCGTCACCGGGATTGAACTGCCAGAGCTTGACGAAGATGACACAGCCTGGCTCTGAAAAAGGAGTGTGAGTGGTTCCGGGCGGATTGCGCAGGTAGCTTCCGGATGGATAGTGCCCATGCTCATCGGAGAAGACGCCCTCCAGCACAAAAATCTCTTCACCGCCTCCATGTGTGTGGGCTGCGAAGTAACTACCGGAAGCATAACGCACAATGCTTGTGGCTCGTGCGACTTCCTCCCCCTGGCGGTCCAGTTGGCGTCGCTCCACGCCAGCAGCTGGGGAAGGCGACCAGGGCATTTGTTCGGTATGCAAGATCACTCGTTGTGAAAAATCAGTGTGCAGTTCCATATTTTTCATTCTCACTAAAAAGTGCGGGTCTCCTTGAGCTTTGCGCCCCAACTGTTGTTTGAAGACAACCATCTGCTGGTCGTTGAAAAGCCAACCAATCTACTCTCTCAGGCAGATCACAGCGGTAGCCCGGACCTGTTGAGCCTGCTCAAGGACTGGATCAAGCAACGTGACCAGAAACCTGGCCAGGTGTTCTTGGGACTGGTGCAGCGCCTGGATCGCCCTGTGGGTGGAGTGATGGTCTTTGCCAAGACCTCCAAGGCAGCGTCCCGATTGGCAGATCAGGCTCGTCAACGGACTTTACAGAAAACCTACCTGGCTGTCGTGGCTGGCGTGGTCGATCCTCCCGAAGGAACTCTCACCGATTGGCTGCAGAAGGATCATCACAGCAACACCGTTCGGGTCGTTGAATTCGGAGTCCCCCCAGCCAAGCAAGCGATTCTCCACTATGAGCGGACTGCCGTTCATGCAAACAAGAGCCTGCTACGCATCCAATTGGAAACTGGACGCTCTCATCAGATTCGGGTGCAACTGGCGCATTGTGGACATCCCCTCCTGGGCGATCACAAGTACGGGCAGGCTCGCAAGCTATCGGGGCCTGCGCTTTGGTCACATCAACTACAGCTCCAGCACCCGACCCTTCGTGAAACTCTCCACTTCACCAGCTCTCCGCCACAGACCAAGCCTTGGCAGGATTTCGAATTAGTTTAGCGCATTCTCTCTGGTCAGCAATACGTAGGATTATTTCCACACATCATTGGAGTGGTGCGAAGTAGGATGACTCCGTTAAGCCTTGCCTATCCTTGAAGCAATTTCTATTTTTTGTCTGAAAATGTCAGTATGTTGGTAAAGATAAAAAATGCAAATTAGTAACTTTCTTCAAAGTAGTCTTATGAACCGCCAGTTCTCCTTTGCCTTCCTGTTTCTTCTACTCCTTATCCCAACACTTCTCTTTTCCCAAACTCGGGCAATCCGACCTGTAAATCTGCAGATTCCTAATGGAGAGCAGATCGAACTCTATAAAGGAAGTTATGCGCTGGTGATTGGTGCAAGTGATTATCGGGACAACGCTTGGGCAGATCTATCAAGTGTTCTCCAAGATGTGAATGCTGTATCTGAAGCATTGCAAGAACATGGTTTTGAAGTCACTCAAGTTCTCAATCCTACTGAGTCAGATCTGATCGCTGCAATGGATGATTTCATTGATAATCATGGGTACGACAAGGACAATCGCCTACTCATTTACTATTCAGGACACGGACACACGATTGAACGTGATGGTCGAAAATTTGGTTATCTAGTGCCTGTGGACGCACCAAGTCCAATTGATAATGAGAAAGATTTCTTTCGCAGGGCAATCAAGATGGAGAGGATTCTCTCCTGGGCAAAACAAATTGAATCCAAGCACGCACTCTTTCTCTTCGACTCATGTTTCTCTGGTCGGTATTGGAGTCACGAGCAATCACGATTCCTGAAGACATTTCCTATTCGACCAGTAAACCAGTTCGTCAGTTCATCTCCGCAGGCAGTGCAAATCAAACAGTTCCAGCAGTCAGTGTGTTTCGTCCTACTTTTATCAGAGGCATCAATGGAGATGCAGACTTAGACAAGGACGGTTATGTAACGGGAGTGGAGTTGGGAATGTATCTGCAGAAGAGAGTTCCTTACTATCAATCAGGGCAAACCCCTCAGTATGGAAAGATACGAGATCCATATCTGGATGAAGGGAACTTTGTCTTCTCTACGTTTTCATTGAAAGAAGTTGTTGGTATCAAGAAACCCTCTGTGAAGAGGATTCTTCCCCCAAAACAGAATCAAAATACAACCCCAGAATCAAAACCACTCGAACAGGTCTCCTACATTGGGACCCTCTACATCAGTGGAGATGTTTTCTTTAATGGAATTAGTTGGAGCAAGACGAAGAGTGATTTTAAAGATTGTGTTTATAAGGGTGAAATCAAAAATGGAAAACCTAATGGTCAGGGTACTCTCACTTTTGATGATGGATCGAGACATGTTGGTGAGTGGAAGAATGGGAAACGAGATGGAAAGGGAATCTTCTACTCTTCCAGTGGAGTTGAATCGCCGGGTGTCTGGATGAATGGAAGTCTACAGTTCAGTAGTACTCCTGCGTCTTCCTGCAAGGTTCAAACTACTTTTGGAACACTTTACATCAGTGGAGATGCTTTCTTTAATGGAATTAGTTGGAGCAAGACGAAGAGTGATTTTAAAGATTGTGTTTATAAGGGTGATATTAAAAATGGGGTGCCCCATGGACAAGGAAATTTAACTTTTGATGATGGTGCAAAATATATTGGTGAGTGGAAAAATGGAAAGAGAGATGGTAAAGGAATCTTCTACTCTTCCAGTGGAGTTGAATCACCGGGTGTCTGGATGAATGGAAGTCTACAGTTTTGACAAAAACCTAATTTTTTTAGTTATGGCAATCTAAAATATATTCAGAATATTTTAGTGTTAAACCCCCTCATCAAACATCTTTGATTATCAAATTGAAAAGGATTATTTATGAGATTATATCTTCCTATATTTTTTGTTGTGGGATTATTATCGGCATGTGTCAGCAACACCTACACCGTTAATGAAGAGACAAAAAATATTTGTAATTCACGTGGTTTCAATGGAACTTACGAAGTAAATTTGGTTAGGCAATGTAAGTCGCCCAATAACCAAGAGGAATGGAAGTCTCCAGAGGATTGGGGGTCTGTTAATATGGAGATAAATGATTGTATTTTGGGAATAAACGATTTGTACGGAGCAACTTTGAAAGCAGAACCAATGAATGTAGAGACGTGGAAAACTCTCAAAGGTGCTGTGGACAAAGAAGGTAGGGTTTCAGGGATTGTCTACCTAAAACCAGTTATCGGTATACCCCATCCCGGTGAGTATGTGAATTTTTTTGGAAAACTAAGAGAAAGAGAGCAAGAATCTAAATTAGAGTCCAAAGGAAATGTCTGTAAATTTACCTTCAATCTCAAGAAAATATAAGATACTGAAACATTGTAGAAATTCTCTCTTTAGTACTGACAAGTTTCTACAAAACCGTTAAAAACTAAACTTTCTCGCCAAATCTGCTGCATCCGCATCTTCCACTCCCAGCTACGAACTGTTTGCAGTCACACTCTGATGCCCAAGAAATCTTCTAACTGCCTCCACATTCGATGTTTTCTTGTATAGTACAGATGCCTTGGTCTTTCTCATCGAGTGACTTGAGTATCCTGAGACATCTTCGATTCCCAACTCCCTCATCCATCCCTTGGTGGTTCTCTGATAAGGATCTGATTCTCGATGAGAGAGTATTTAGATTGCAGAAATTACCAGTGAAACAAGAGAAATGATTAGTCAAAAATCCATAAAGATTCTATGCACTAGCATTGGAGTTTTATTGTTCTCCATAGCCACTCCATTAAATTCCAATGCTTCCTCATTAAACGACAAGGATTTTCAAATCCAAGCGATTGTGCTGTCTAACCTAGGCCCTGGGCTTAGTTTCAGTTACCAATTCAGTGAAAACCTATGGCTTAGTCTGGAAGGTCAATCTCTCTCTGGGGATATGTCTGAAGATTCAAATGATGGTTCGGCTACTGAAAAATCAGGGTTTGACAGTCAGACCTCCTATCTGAATATCAGATACTATCTTGCATCGGTGGATGGGTTGTTTTTCCAAACTGGATTGGTCAACAGGAATTGGGAAGCGAAGAAGGAGATCTACAGCAAACAGAATGGTGAAAGAAAGGCTGTTTACAGGGTAGATTATCCAGAAGATGGATATAATCTTGGAATTGGTAAAAACTGGACTTTCGATAGTGGGCTGACGACATCAATCACTTTTGTCAGATTAATCACTGGTGAGCCATCGATAAACTATGAACTTGGCAATGACTGGGAATGCAGCAGCGCTTGTCAGGCAGATTTTGAGAGCGATGTAAATAAGTATTCCCCAAAAAATGTACTGTTTTTAAGTGTTGGTTATAGCTTCTAAATCACAACGAGCGTCCTCTTTATTTTCACCAACCCAACAACAAGACTCTTCTCCAATTCCTGCCAATTTTTCGGGTCCTAACTGCTGAACCTCGTCTTCTACGAAAACCTAATCGCTCCTTCATCCAGCCATTTCCACAAGACCAGGCAGGCTGTACTGCGATAAGGTCGCCACGGCTGAATGATGGCCTCTATTTGGGGTTCGCTCAGCTCTTCTTCCTCGTACAGCAGTCGGATCGCTTTTTTCAGACTGACATCTCCCCAGACAAAGACATCCGGATGGTGGAGGTAAAACAGCGCGAAGATGCTGGCGCTCCAGATGCCAATGCCCTTAAATCTTTGTAGTGTCTCCAGCACGTCTTCAGCAGACATTTTCCTCAGCTCTTCGATCAGGTTGGGCTGCTCTTCAAATGCCTGGGCGATCAGCGTGATGTACCGCGCCTTGGCGTTGGAGAGTCCACAGGTCAGCAGTTCTTCCTTGGAGGAACCAAGGATCATGGCAGGCGTGATGACGGAATCCTCAAACTTTTGCTTCAACCTGCGATAGATGGTGTAGGCCGCAGCGCTGGAAAGCTGCTGTCCGGCAATGATGCGGATCAACGACTCAAAATTGGCCTCTCGTGGTTCCGGAGGTTGTGGTTGCAGGTGCTGGATTACTACTTGTAGAACTGGATCTGACTCTGAAAGGTGCTGCAGTCCTCTGTCAAAATACAAGGTGCTCACGCGGAATTTTTCTGGTTGTCAGTTTTTGGTAAGTGCGGATGCCGGCTCCTTTGGGGAGCTATGGGATGCACAGATTTTTCATGATGATCTTTTGATAGAGTAGTCGGATTTTTCAAGCTTGTTGACTTTTTCTGGAGTGAACCAACCTCTCTATTTTTTCACTCACCCTCGAGTTCAACCTACTGGACCTATGCCTAAAAAAGCGTCTTTGCGTCAGGAAAATTCACAGTTGGAGAGCTGAGAGCGCTTTGAGAAGCTGAAAAACTCCCACCTAGTTGCAAGCGTCTTTGCTTTGGAAAAAATCTGAAAACCTTCGCCCATTGGCAGATCGTCGAGTCCGCACTGCTTTGAAAAACCCTCGCCCAACTGGGAGAGGGGGGACCGCATCAGCAGTGGGTGAGGGATTGTTGCAGATGAAGAAAAGTGAGGAAAATGAAAGGTTTGTAGGAGTTCTCTCATCCGGCCGTTCGGCCACTTGCTCGTCTTAGGCTAAGGTAGCACCTGGAACTTTGGAGGAAGTGTGCTCAACGTTTTTCAGGAAGAAATCTGGTTTAAACGATCCAGGTCAAGAGGCAACAGACCCAGCACTTGAGCCGCTTTTTGTAGACGCTGATCAAAACAAGCGAAACTCACATTCCCGGGCATTTCTGTTTGCAGGACGTTAGCGGCCGTCAATTGGATGCTGTCGTAAGCCCGCAGCGCAAAGATCTCTGCAAATTCTCCAGCCTGTTCCGCCAAGGCTTGGCTGACTTCAACCTTGGCATAGCTCTCCCAGTCCGTGCGAAAGTGATCCCGAACTCTTTCCAACAGGGGCAGTTCCTCTGGAAATTCACTTCCTCTGCGAGCCAGCGCAGACATCGCTTCTGTCCAGGCAACCCGACAAACCGCGACCACCGAGGCTTCGTTGACAGCTCCTCGCATTGCCGAACTCCACTCCTCCTGAACATAGAGCTTGATCAGCGCAGAAGTGTCACAAAACAGGATCACCGGCGATCTTCCAAGATCAAACTGCTGATGGATTTGCCAGCATCGGTCAAGGCAAGAGGCTCTTCAAGCACAGGCTTTTTGCCATTCCAACTCAGCGCTCCAGAAGACCTCAGAGAATCGAGGGGTACTCCAGTTGGTTCGGGGACACCGACAATGCGGGCGATGGGTTTCCGATGTGAGGTCACCTCAATCACTTCTCCAGATTGCGCCCTCGCTAACAGCCGAGACAGATTGGCTTTGAGTTGATGTACGGCAACATTCATGGCTAAATCCAATATCAGGTCATCAAGAATTGGTTTTCTTCATAAAGATGCCCATAATTTTTTAGATGATCAATCAAATAGGCCCCATTTCGATGTCAGATGCTCTTTTTTTGTAAGCTGAATTCTTTGACAGGGAACCGCTAGAGACAGTGATGAAGTTTAGAAAAAATTAGGAATTTGCAGGAACTCCCTCATCCGGCCTTTGGCTACTTTCTCTCTGGGGGAGAAGAACAAAAAGGATTCCTGGGCTTGTAGAGGAATTGGGGTTCTTTGAGGAGATTTTTGGAAGTCTTCCTTGAAACAGTCAACGATTCATTTGATCTTTTGGGTTATCCTCACCCACCAAGATAGATCTGCTGAACAGCCTCATTGTCCAGTAAGTTTGCCGCTGTATCGGTCAATTGAATTTTGCCATTTTCTAGGAGATAGCCTCGATCTGCGAGTTGGAGAGCCAGGCGGGCGTTCTGCTCGACCAGCAGGATGGTCGTTTGTTGTTGCTGGTGGATTCGACGCAGGATCTCAAAGATTTGCTGGACAATCATCGGGGCCAGTCCGAGAGATGGTTCATCAAGCAGCAGCAGTCGTGGGGTTCCCATCAGGGCCCGAGCGATCGCCAGCATTTGTTGCTCACCACCGCTGAGGGTTCCTCCGAGCTGTGACTGTCGTTGGTGCAGAATCGGAAAGAGTTCCATCATTCGCTCCAAGTCCTCTCGGATGTGTTCCCGATCGCGACGCAGGTAGGCTCCCATTCGCAGATTTTCCAGCACGGTGAATTCTGGGAAGATACGTCGTCCTTCAGGAACCAGCCCAATGCCCAGCGCTTTGATCTGATCTGGAGTCAGTTGCTGAATTGGTCTTCCTTCCCACAGAACTTCTCCCTGGCGGGGAGGCACCAGCCCGGCGATGGCCATCAACAGGGTGGTCTTGCCAGCGCCATTGCTGCCCAGGATGGTTACGATCTCACTCGGCTTTACATGAAGAGAGATGCCCTGCAGAGCGAGGATATTGCCATAAGCACTCACCAAGTTGCGTAGATCCAGCATCATGAGATGGCCTGTTCCCCAAGATAAGCTCGAATCACCTCAGGGTGCTGGCGAACCTCCTGTGGTGGACCTTCTGCGATCTTGCGTCCATGGTCCAGCACGATGATTCGGTCTGAAATCTTCATCACCAGCCGCATGTCATGCTCGATCAGCAGGATCGTCAGCTGAAATTCTTTCCGAAGCTCCACCAGCAGCTCGTCCAGTGCTTCTGTCTCCTGCCGATTCAAACCAGCTGCCGGTTCATCAAGCAATAATAGAAAGGGCTTGGTAGCCAGCGCCCGAGCAATCTCCAAACGCCGTTGGGCTGCATAGGGTAGGCTGTCTGCAGTTGCCTGAGCATACTGCTCCAACTCCATACGCTGCAGTAGTTGAAAGGAGTCCTCACGAATCTGCTGCTCTTCCATGCGGGTGCGTCGATCTCGCAGGAGCACACCCAACATACTAGTTTTGGTGCGGATCTGACGCCCCATCATCACGTTCTCCAGCACACTCTGTTTTTCGTATAGGCGGATACTCTGAAAGGTACGAGCGACACCCAGCTGAGCGATCTGGTAGGGTTTGAGTCCATTCAGTTGTTGTGTTTGATGATGGGGAGGATATAGGTGGATTTCACCAAGCTTTGGAGGAAGAAAGCCTGTTATGCACTGAAAGCAGGTAGTCTTGCCAGCACCATTGGGACCAATCAGCGCTAGAATTTCCTGGGACTGGACCTGAAAACTCAGGTTGTCCAGGGCACGCAATCCACCAAATGCAAGCGTCAGTTGATCCACTTGAAGCACGGTAGCATCTTGTGAAGGACAATTCTCGCTCATGCGTGGTGGTTCCAGCAAATGATCAAGATTTGCAGATTTTCTTGCCCTATTTCTGCCAAAGCCCGGTATGATGAGTGCACACTAGCCGACAATTCCATCCGCCTTGTTATCCTTTCCTGCAGGAGTCGCATGAATCCAATCGTGGTCGTTGATGATGAACCGGCGATTCGTAGTAGTCTGGCCGCCGTACTCGAAGATGAAGGCTACCCCGTACGCTGCTGCGCACATGCACGAGAACTCTACGACGCTCTGAAAGAGCAGCCAATGTCCCTGGTACTCCTCGACATCTGGCTTCCCGGAGAAGACGGCATGGCGATCCTCAAGAACCTACGCAACGAACAGCCCGAGCTACCCGTGATCATGATGAGCGGACACGCCGGGATTGAAGCTGCCGTCAGTGCGATCAAGCTGGGAGCCCGAGACTTTCTGGAAAAGCCACTGCACCTGGATGTGTTGTTAGACAAGATCACTGGTGCCTTGAGGGCCGCTCAACCAGACGAGGAAGCGATTCTGCCTTCCGACACCCGGATCGAGACAGCGCCCTACCAGCCCGCAACCAACCGGCAATCTGTGGAGCTACGCAAGTCCGGACGTCCCCAGTGTACTCTTGGCGACAACGTGGTCCTCAATGGCACGGGTCTGCTCAGTGGTCGCAACACGGGCATCATTCTCAGTCCAGCTCCTCCGAACAGTGGGATTCAGTTTCAAACCCTCGACGGCATCTCCATTCCTGGCCGGATCACCAGCCTGGAAGATTACCAGCATGCACAGAGCCAGCAGAGTTTTACCGCCAACTCTACGGTGCTGGCCCGGGAGAATCGACGTGTCCGCACGGTGGAGCACCTGATGGCTGCTTTGTCGATGGCTGGGCTGGACAACGTGTTGATCAAGGCCGACGAGGAGATTCCAAATGTGGATGGCTCGGCTCTCGATTTTGCCCGATTGCTTGACGAAGCCGGAACCGTGGATCAGGACGCCGAGGTGACAGAAGCGGTGATTTGCGAAAAACTCAGCATCGGTGAAGAAGACCCGGACCAGAAGTATCTCTACGTGGAACCCTATGATGGTTTCGAAGTGACGATGCGGGTCAACTACCCACCACCGATCCTGGAACAACAACTGACCTTCAACGCAGAGCAGGATTCCTTCCTGAATGAAATTGCGCCAGCCCGCTCCTTCAACACCTTTCAGAACATCGACATGGCTCAGAAGATGGGCAAGGTCGGTAGCGGCTATCTCAACTCGCACATCATCATCTATGACGGCAAGGTGATCAACACCGAACTACGCTTTACGGACGAGTTTGTCCGGCACAAGATCCTTGATCTGATTGGTGACCTGTTCCTGCTGGGCTATCCACTGCGTGGTCGGGTGGTGGCCAACATGACCTCTCATGGTTACAACCAGGCGCTGGTTCAGAAGATGTACAGCTGCTTCGCCTGATCAGGCAGAGCGCAACACCTGTTGCATCTCGTCAAAGATCGCAGGTGCCCCAACGATCAGATCCAGACCATAGAGTTCTGGTGGAACGCCCGGGGGCACCTCGCCGATGTGGCCGATCTTCCCACCGGCTTCCCGAACAACCAGCTGGGCTGCCGCAAAATCCCAAGGACTGAGCGTCTCAAAAAATCCATCCATCCGTCCTGCCGCAATCCAACAGATATCCAGAGAGGCTGCCCCGATCCGGCGGATGTCGCCACAACTCTCCAGCATCTTCTGAAACTTTGGAATCAGCTTAGGTCGCTCCTCTCGATTGTAGGGAAAACCGGTACCGATCAAGGCACCCCGCAACTCTGTCTGCGTAGTGATCTGCAACCGTTGTTCGTTGAGATAGGAACCTTCCCCCTGGACAACATGAAAGAGTTCTTCGAGGAAGGGGCAGTAGACGGCCCCGACCCGTACCTGACCTGCTTCTGCGTAAGCGATGGAGACCGCACACATTTGGTGATTACGGGCGTAGTTGACGGTTCCATCAATTGGATCGATGATCCACAATTGGCTCTGCAGCAACTCCGGTGAAGAGTAATCGGGCGCCAGCTCTTCCGAGAGAATCTGGTGTTCTGGAAAGCGTTGTTGAATGCGACTGCGGATCAGTTGGTCTGATTTCAGGTCTGCCGAAGTGACCAACTCCTGATGGGTCTTGTAGTTGAGTGAAACATTTTGCTGTTCACGTTCCTGACGAATCAGGTGTCCCGCTTCACGAGCGATTTCCTGGGCGAATTGAGCGATTTCCTTCCAGTCCGACATGCGATCTCAGGGTAGTGGTTGTGAAGTTCCTTCCTGCAGCAGAGTGACCAACTCACAGCGGTGGCAACCCTGGTGGAAGTTGTGGCAAAAATCCTTGGCAAGCTGCAGCATTCCTTGTTGCATCGAGCAGTTGCTCAGGGGGAAGGTGGGGGCTTCCAAGGCAAAGAGACGCTGACGCAGGAAGCGCGTGTGCCGATTTTCTGGCTCCGGAGGCAACACCTAATAACAGACGATAGAGCAGGGACTCCAGTTCTGGTTCCTGGTGCTGTCGAGCATAGGCTAGGAAAAAGGGAAGCAAACCGTTGACCCAGAGCAGTACCTGGCGCTGTTCTCCTAGCAGCTGCTGATCGGGCAAGATCGCTGTCTGCGCAAAGCCAGCATGCTTGCGCCAAGGTTCCCAGTCTGGGGTATGAAAGGCCTGATCACTCAGCTGCAGTAGGGTCTGTCGTAACGTGTCCGTGGTGGCCAATGGCTCCAGCGTTTTCAGTTGTTGTAGCCAGAAACGCAACAATCCGAGTGGTGTAACTCGCTGAAGGTGATGAAACCAACCAACGAGCAGGCGTTCCGGGCGTCCTTGGGGACGTCGACTCTCTCGACGTGGAGCGCTCAAGCGATCGGTATTCTCCAAACGTTCCCAGATCTGGCGCCAGTGGGCGTGTTCTCGGTGCAGATCTGCAGCATTTGGTGGGGTCTCTGGAAGCAATCCACACAGTCCAAACCAGCGAGCCAGCAATTCAGCACGAGCACTGCGGGGAGATTGACGTAGCCACGATGATTGTAGAGCCGACCAAGGCAGGCGCTGTGACAACTCGGCAAAGGGGGCGCTCCAGTTGGGGGCTCCCAGTGCAGCAAACAAAGCGCGATGCAGCAGTTCCTCCGGTTCTGCGGTGTTCCAGGCCTGTTGAATGGGCAGCATCTTTTGCTGTAGGCGTTGCTCGGTGGCCTCCTGCAAAAGCAGGCGCAGACGTTGCTGTCCAATTTCAGGCAATAAGCTGCCACAGTGTCCGGGCAAGCGCTCGTATTCCTTGAGCAGTGCAGCACCATCAGGTACAAGTTGCTCCCACTTTTCCGGTAACTGGGTGGCCAGTTCGACAACTGGGATCGTCTGCCCGTCTTCACGAACCAATGGAGGAAGCCGAGGGTCGTGATAGAGCACCACGTGCAGGATCACCTGCTGGTAGGCTGGATCGTCGGGGTGTCCATGTGCCTGCCAGAGCCGAGTGTGGGTATGGAATTCGACAGCACCATAAAGCTGTTGATCGCCTAGACATAGCCGAGCTTCCAGAAAATCCGGACCAGCTCCGGAATTGAGCCAACCAGGAAACTCGACTCGCAACTGTTCGCCGGTTGTGGTCTGAAACTCCGTGGCAACAGGCAGACACCAGAGCGCCTGTAGCAGTTGTTCAGGAGGATGCTTTCCCGACATGGTCAGAAGGTAGCTTCAGTCGTTAGTTGACCAACGCCAGTCAGGGCGAGTGCTGCCAGGTTGCCAGAGCAGTTCGGTTTCATCCAGCTTGGCTGTGACCCAGCGACCAAAGACGAACAAGGCATCAGAGAGGCGGTTGAGATACTTCAGAATTGCTGGATTGATGGGCTCAACTCGGTGTAGACGCAGGACCGCACGCTCTGCCCGACGACAAGTGGTGCGAGACTGATGCAGGAAGGCATTGAGTGGTGTTCCTCCCGGCAGGATAAAGCTCTTCAAGGGTTCCAGTTCGGTGTTCATCGCATCAATCACTTCTTCCAGCCAAGCGGCATCAGCTTCCTCCAGCTTGATCTGTCCGGGGTATTCGTCACCTGGTAGTGTGGCCAGTTCGGAACCCATGTCGAAGAGCTTCTGTTGGATTGCCTGTAGGATCAACTCGAGCTTGTCTCGACGCTCGGATTGTGGCTTCTGAGTATTGAAACTGCGAACTAACCCCAAACAGCTGTTCAATTCGTCGACAGTGCCAAAACCTTCGATTCGAGGGTGATCCTTGGGTAGACGGGTTCCACCAACGAGACCGGTCTCGCCTGTGTCTCCGGTACGTGTGTAGACTTTTGTGATGCGAACCATCGAGCAATACTCCTATTATGTTGGGATTTTTGAAGAGAAGCTATGGTAACGGAATCCAGACAAAGCGAAATCTTTTTCATCGAGATCTCAAAGGCTCACAGCATGCGTAGGAGCCACTGAATGCAGTTGCTCAAGTGGTTGCGCCAGGAGGGAGTACTGCCCAGAGACTTGGTTTACCAGCTGGAAGATGCAGAAGAATCGCTAGCTGATTTTTCTCGGCTACAGCGGGTTCTCAAGGAGCACCCCACGTTGGAAGATGTGGTCCTGGAGCGCCTGGCTCGTCGATATCAGTTGCCCCTGTTACCTAGGGAGGTTGACCAGCTGTGGTCTATCTCTCGGAGCGAGCAGGAAGCGCTCTTTCATGAATCCCTGTTGCTGCTGGTGGGCAATGAGGGCATTCCCTGGCTGGCGCTGATTGCTCTGGCAGATTGGCGACGTCTTCCACGCTTGCAGTTCCAGTATCCTGGTCTCCGCCTCGGCTTGGTAAACCGTGTACGGCTGGCTCAACTCTATCGTGAAGGACGTGGTGATGCTCCTGCAATGGAGGAGGTGGAAGTTTCCCAACAATGGCAGGAACTGTTCAATGTGGCGCTGCGCTACGGGGCTTCTGACATTCATCTGGAACCCGGTCAACAGCCAGATCAACTGCTGGGACGTCTACGCATCGATGGTGAATTGCAGACACTACCAGAACTCAGCTCCTTGCTCTCTAGTCAGTTGCTTCCTCACCTGAAGCTACAGGCTGGGTTGGACATCGCAGTACGTCGCATACCTCAGGACGGCTACCTGCAGCAACGAACCCCAGATGGCCAGCTTTACGACCTACGGCTCTCCAGTCTGCCAACTGAACAGGGTGAGAAGCTAGTGCTGCGCTTGTTGGAATCTGGGGACCTGCGGCTGGATCTGGCACAACTTGGCTTTTATGAAGATGATCGGGCGGTACTCAAGATCGTGATGCGCCGTCAATACGGAATGCTGCTTGTGGTTGGACCAACTGGCAGCGGCAAGACGACAACGCTCTATGCCCTCTTGAATCAGCTCGACGCTCAACGCAAGAATGTGATTACGATTGAAGATCCGGTTGAGTATCATCTGCCACGCCTGACCCAGGTTTCAGTGCAGCCTGCTCAGGGACTAGGGTTTGCAGAAGCTCTACGAGCAACCTTGCGTCAGGATCCAGACGTGATTCTGGTGGGAGAAATTCGCGATGAGGAAACGGCCCAGATTGCATTCAAGGCAGCGTTAACAGGCCACTTGGTACTGGCAACCCTGCACACGAACAATACACTCAGTTGCCTACAGCGTCTGGAAAATCTTGGTGTCGAGCGAGCGCTGATTGCGGACACTCTGCTGTTGGTACTTTCCCAGCGTTTGGTTCGGTCTGCAGTCGGAGGTCGTCTGCCGGTCTATGAACTGCTCCGCCTGGATGAGACCCTCCAGGATCGCCTGCGACGTCAGCTTGCCACGGATGAACTGTTGGCTCCCTACCCGGGACTGTACTTTCGCTCGATTGCCCAGACTGCTGAACGAATGCTGCATGACCACTTGGTCCGAAAGGAAGAGTTGGAACCGATTTTGCCGATTGATTCAGAGAGTCAGCAATGAGTGAGAAAAACCTCGCTAAGCAGTGGGATCCGGTTGGGTATGACCAAAACGCACGGTTTGTGAGTGATTTGGGGGAACCAGTACTTCAACTGCTGAATCCAAAGGCTGGGGAGACGGTACTCGATCTTGGCTGTGGAGATGGCGAGCTGACCCTGAAGTTGATGGATGCTGGTTGTCATGTCATAGCGGTCGATAGCAGCCCTGCGATGGTTGAATCCTCACTGGCAAAAGGCATCAACGCCCGGGTGATGGATGGACAGCATCTGGAATTCGAAGGTGCTTTTGATGCGGTGTTCTCCAATGCAGCCCTACACTGGATGACCCAGCCTAGAGAGGTCATTGCCGGTGTGAAGCGAGCGTTGAAGCCTTCCGGTCGGTTTGTCGCAGAAATGGGCGGACAGGGGAATGTGGTTTCTGTCTTGGCAGCCCTGAAAAAAACTCGTCAGCGCAGAGGCTTGGCTCCTGTGAATCCCTGGTACTTTCCCAGTGTGGAGGAATATCGTCAACTCCTGGAAGAAGCCGGCTTTCAGGTACCAGTGATTCAGTTGATTCCCCGTCCAACAGTTTTGCCCGGAGAGCTTCGAGGCTGGTTGGAGACCTTTGCAGGTTCGTTTCTGAGTACGGAGGGAGCAGAGCGTGAAGAGATGATTGCTGAGGTCACCGAGGATTTGGCTTCTACTCTTTGTGATGACTCTGGCAAATGGACGGTTGACTATGTGCGACTACGATTTGTGGCGTGCAAAGTTGCCTCAGCGAATCCTTCGAACACCTGATCCTCCCACTCCCCGCTTGCCTCGCCAGAATACCTCCTCTATCGTGATAACCTTTTTCTGTTGACTGTCGTTCCTCTGATTGATGGAAGCAATGTATTCTCCTGTACTCGGCTATCTCCGTTTCCCCACTTTTGGCACGAACCAACTCTACTTTGTGGCTGAAGACAACCTCTGGGAAGTCGCCCTGGAAGGTGGGCGGGCCCAGCGCCTGACCGAATCCCGTAGCGAACTGCAGACCCCACGTCTCTCTCCCTGTGGTCGCTGGCTTGCTCTAGTCGCTGCAGAAGAAGGTGAGCAGGAGGTCTACTGCCTACCTGCTGAGGGTGGTCCCTTGCGACGGCTGACCTACGTGGGGCATGTACTGCACATCGATGGTTGGAGCGCTGACGGTACCTCCATCCGTTTCTGTGGAGCGCATCGTTCAATTCATGGCAACGCAGATGCCCAACTCTATGAAGTTTCCCTGGAAGGGGGTCCAATCCGTTCAGTAAATCTTGGTCCGGCTCGAACTCTTTCGACAGAACCTGCTGGATTGGGAAGAGTGCTGGGCCGCAATACTGTCCAGAACTCTCGCTGGAAGTGCTACCGAGGAGGTTGTCATGGGGAGATCTGGGTCGATGCTAGTGGGGAAGGTACCTTCGAGCGCATCCTAAGTAATCATCCGGGCAATCCGGTCGCCCCGATCTGGTGGCAGGGTCGGATCTATTTTCTCTCTGATGTCGATCGAACCGGTAACCTCTGGTCATGTCAGCCAGATGGCAGTGACCAGCGCCAGGAGACCAAGGAAACTGGATTCTATGTACGCCAGCCTGCTTTCGGTGAATCTCAGGTGATTTACCACCGGGCAGGGAGCTTGTGTCGCTGGGAATCCGGACAGGAGACTGGTGAGGTACTGCCGATCACTCTGCCGTCCCCACAGTTTCATGTGCAGCGCAAGTTCGTCTATGGTTCTGAGGAGTGGGAGGACTTCGCCCTGCATCCCAAGGGACACTCGGTTGCTCTATCGGTGCGTGGCAGGTTGGCCTCAATGCCACTTTGGGAACTTGCAGTGCAGCAGCATGGTAAGCGACAGGGAGCCCGTTATCGACTGCCAACATATCTTGCAGATGGACGGCTGGCGACGATTGCTGATGAACAAAACTCCCAGGAGGAGCTGCTGCTCTTTGCTGAAGAGGCCTCGGTGTCGCCTTTGGAGCGGATCGAATTGCCCGAAGGTCGTGTTCAGTCCATGGTCGCTTCTCCGACTCAGCCCGCCTTGTTGCTGACTACCAGTCGTCTGGAGCTGTGGTATCTGAACTTGGAGAAGGGAACCCTGACACTGCTGGATGCTTCTGACCTGCGTGAAATTGAGGATGTTGTCTTCTCACCAGACGGTAATTGGGTTGCTTACAGCAAACACCTGAACACCGAGCAATCCGCTATTTTCCTCTGCTCCTTGGATCAATCCGAACCAAGGCAGGTGACCGAACCGGTACGCTATGACTTTGGTCCCGCCTTTGATCCGGAAGGGCAGTGGCTCTATTTCCTCTCCTCACGCACTTACCAACCGATCTGGGACACCGTGCAAATTGGGGCGAGCTTTGCCCGTAGCATGAAGCCCTACCTGATTGCTCTGCGCAATGACCTGCGTTCCCCTTTCCTGGAACAACCTGCGCCTCCTGGAGAAAAAGAAGAAGAGGAACCCGAAGAGCGAGAAGAGGAAAACAGCGAGAAGAGCACCGAGAAGAAAGAAGACAAGAAGAAGAAGGAAGAACCGGTCCCACTGCGTATCGACTGGGAAGGTTTGTCCCAGCGAATCATTGAGTTTCCGGTGAATGAGGGCATCTATGGGCAGGTCTTTGGTCTACGCAAGCGAGTGCTTTTCAGTGAGTTTCCACTGAGTAGTGGCAGTGAGGAGGAAAAGCCAGGCAAGCGCAAACCAGAGGGGCTGCTCTGGGCCTATGACTTCGAAAAGCAGGAGAAAGAGCTGTTGCTGCAGGGGTTGGACTACCTGGAAGTGACTCCTTCCGCTCGTACGATGGCCTATGCCAGCGAAGAAGGCCTGCGCGTGCTGGAAGCTGGAGCCAATGTGAGTGAGGACGATGGTTCGCCTGAGGAGCCTTCCCGCAAGACCGGCTGGCTGGATCTGGATCGATTGCGCTTTGCCGTGGAATTGCGTCCGGAGTGGCAGCAGATGTTTCATGAAGCCTGGCGTCTGCAGCGAGAGTTTTTCTGGGATGAAGAGATGTCTGGGGTGCGTTGGCAGGAAGTAGCAGAACAATATCGTCCGCTGTTGGGCCGAGTAGCGTCACGGGCTGAATTGTCGGATTTGATCTGGGAGATGCAGGGCGAACTAGGGACTTCGCATGCCTACGAATATGGAGGAGATTATCCCCCCAAGCGACGTTATCAACTTGGACGACTCGGTGTTGATCTGGAGTGGGATGTGGCTGCCAAGCGTTACGTGATTCAACGACTCTATGCCGGTGATCCCTGGCGTTCGAAGATTCGTTCGCCACTCTGTGAACCAGGACTCAATGTGCGAGAGGGTGATTATCTCTGTGCCATTGGTGGCGTTCCCCTTGATGAGCAGACCAGCCCCGGAGAGTTGTTGCTACACCAGGCTGAACAAATGGTTCCGCTGACTTTGCAGCATCCAGAGAAAGACGAAAAACCTCGCATCATTACGGTGCGTACCCTGCGTAGTGAACGAGCCGCTCGCTATCGTGATTGGGTGGAAGGGAATCGTCGCTTTGTAGCCGAGCAAACCGCAGGACGAGTGGGGTATCTGCACATTCCAGATATGTCGACACAGGGTCTCGCGGAGTTCCACCGAGGATTTCTGGCCCAGGTTCACCTCGCAGGATTGATCCTCGATGTGCGTTACAACGCAGGTGGGATGGTTTCCCCACTGATACTGGAGAAGCTGGCTCATCGGCATTTGGGTTATGATGTGCGCCGCTGGGGTGCTCCGGAGTCGTACCCGTACCATACGCTGCGTGGACACCTGTTGGCGCTGACGAACCAGTTTGCTGGGTCGGATGGAGACATGTTCAGCTATAGCTTCTGCGAATTGAAAATGGGACCGCTGCTCGGCAAACGGACCTGGGGCGGAGTGATCGGCATCGACTCCCGCTATCAGCTTGTTGATGGCACGACAACGACCCAGCCTCAGTACTCAATCTGGTTTCACAAGGCAGGTTGGAATGTCGAAAACCAGGGAGTGACACCGGATGAGGAGATCGAAGACGCTCCCCATGATTATGCTGCAGGACGCGATGCTCAGTTGGAACGCTCCATCCAACGAATGCTACAGCTGCTGGAAGAGCAACCAATTGAGCCTGTGAGCTTCACAGCTCGACCCCGACTGGGCTGATCGATTTGCCTTCTTGTCTGAGGAGAAGGTGGCCGATAGGTTAGATGAGGGAAATCAGCTATTTGGGCAGATTGCTGAACAAGTCTTGGGTGTCCTGCTCCAGTCCAAGGCGGACGTATTTTTCCAACAGCAATTCCCACTGCTGAGGATGTTGGGTAGGATCCCATCGACGTAAGGGTAGTTTTTGGTGGGTCATTTCCTGACGAGCAACAGATTCCCAGCGCCCCATGTGGTGTCGGTGCAGCTCCAACTGGCCTTTCAACTCTGCGATGCCCGCCCAAGCCAGTGATGGCTCCTGACGAAACTCCGGGGAGAGTTGTAAAACCAGAGCGTACTCTGCAGTTGGCCTGCGCCATTGTTCTGCTGGAGAGAATGCCCCACGTTTTCGAAGCATCATCGGGGCTTCAATTGGCTTGAATTGATGAGCTTGCAGGGCGTTCTGCAAGGGATTGGTCAATGGTGCCAGTTCGGTTGCTTCCAGTTGCCAGTCTTCTGGTAGAAGAACAACCGAGAGCAAGGAGTTGCTAGGAGGACGGCTCATCACGTCACTTCGTTGAAAAAAGAACTCACCTCCCTGATCCCCCTGATTAGAGATGGGACGAACGACAGGTGTTTGTTGCTTCAGTCCGATCAGGTTCTGTGTGTCGTTGGCAACATACTTGGAGAAGCGCCAGCCCAACTCGGTAGCCGAGAGATAGGGGCGGACATTGGCTTCTAACTGAGCCAGCAGGTGGTAAGCGAAGACGGAGTGTCCTGCCCAGCGTGGAGCACCATCAACGACCGGTTCGTTGCCTCCAGAACTCAGGCCGATTACGCTCTTGAGACGCTGTTTTTCCCGAAGCATTGCCGCTTCAAAATCCCAGGAATCTTGTTGATTCTGGAGTCCCCGAGTGAGCAGATTGCCACTGAAGCAGGAATCTGCGATCAATAGTTTGTGGCGCACATCGATCTTACGGAACTCTCGCAGCAGCCTTTCGTTGTGTAGCCAGTCAAAGTCCTGGTCTCGGCGCTCATCGACAGGTACCCAGTATGCGGTGTTATCACCTTCATCGACGCTACCGTGTCCAGCATAGTAGAGCAGCACCCGGTCGTTGGGCTGGGAAGTCTCCTGCAGCCACTGAAGGCCTCCGAGCATATCCTTGCGGGTGGCGTTGGTCAGCAGGCGGATGTCCTCGTTAGCAAATTGATAGTGTTCCTGCAGAACTCCGGCGAGGGTTTGGGCATCGTGTACCGCAGATCTAAGATCTTCCCAGTGCTCGTAATCATCGTTGCCGATCAGCAGAGCCCGATATCGATAGGGAGTGTCCTGTATAGTAGAACTAGATGTTTTGATGATTGGTTTGATGGCTCGTTGGGCTTGTCCCCAGGCGAGCTGGCTTCCCCAAAGAACGAATAATAAGCAGACCCACCATCCGAGTTGATTTGGTCGCATGAAGTTTTTCCAGTGGATGAGAAAATATTGTGTTGTCGTGTTCAGTGTCTGGCTCTTTGTCACAGTTGCCATTGGGCTGCAAGCGGCTGAGCCGTTGCCTGCACCACCTTCATTCTGGCTAAGTAATCTGGAGCGGGATCGCTTTGATAGCCGAACACAGGTAGAACCCTACCTTGTTAGCTTCTTTTTTGTCGGTTGTGTGCCCTGCCTTGAAGAGATCCCAACACTCTATCGCCTACGGAAGCAGCACTTTCCCAACATCCCGCTGCTTTTCATTAGTCCCTTGCGAGAAGATACACCAGAGCGCATCAGTCGCTTTGCCGATCAACTCCAGGTGCCTCATTCGTTCTTCTATGCCGATCGTTTCGGGCAGGTAGCTCGCAAGTTCTTTCCTGGTCAGCAACAGCTCCGCTTCCCCACCCTGTTTCTATTGGATTCCCAACGGGTTCGTCTATGTTCCCACGTGCTGGATGAAGCGACTCAGATGAGACTAGTGAGGGAATTGGGAGTAACAGACTAATTTGGCCAAAAATTCTTCGTACTGTTTTTATCTCTGAATGTAAGTGGCGCTAGTTTTTCTCATAAGCTTCTTTAAGAAATAATGATGCATAATCGAATTTCTAAGTAATGCAAAAGGCTTAAGATGCTTGTGAAGTAGATTGTTCTCTCCGCACTATATTTTGAAAATGAGTTCAGTTTGAGTGATCGAGATATTTTTTGAGTTTGTGGGCTTCAAATATTTTGTTTGATTGAGACTGCTACGGGCAAGTCAGGCGGCCACGGAACGCTTTTCCGTCGAAGAGAGCAATCTTAGCTTGTTGGGGTAGGGCGACCATCAGGTCCAACCTTCCATTACCATCAATGTCTTCAATGATTACGTCTCCGGGAGTGTCTCCCTGCAGATGGTGGGTTGCGGCAAATAATTCCGGACTTTTGTAGGCCCCAGTCCCACGAGCAGAACTGCCATTGCTGAGGACCAGTGCCATGTCTCCAGTGAGCGTCGTCACTGAAGTGAATGCAACAACAAAGCGGTTGCTGATTACGAAATCAAGAACCCCATCTTCATTGAAATCTGCGACACCAAAAGATGAGGGACCGCGTCCAGCTGGCAGATCAAACTGGTTTCCGAAATTTCCAGATCCATCACCATACCAAATCCGGAGAACTTCCGCACTACGACTACTAATCGCTAAATCCTGTCTGCCATCACAGTCGAAATCGGCAACCTCCAATTGCTGAGGAGAGCTGGGCATATCTAGATCTAAAGTCTTTTCGAAGGTTCCATCTCCCTTACCCTTCCATAGTTGGAGCAGATTTTCACCAACTGAGATAGATGCCAGATCAGTCACATTATCTCCGTTCCAGTCTCCCTGCATCAATTGCTGAGGATATTCGGCAGTGTCCAAAGTAGCAGCAGTCGTAAAATTGTCATTATCGTTGTTGAGCAGTATCAAGATGGAATCTGTTTCACGATTAGCGACGGCAATATCTGTTAGTCCATCATTATTCCAGTCTCCAGCTTGCAGGGAAATTGGCGTAAGACCAACGATGAGGGTGTTGTTGTCATCCAACCAATTTGGGCCTTTGAGCAGTTGCAGATAGACACTGTCGGATTGCGTAAGCATTAAGTCATTGTGGCCATCGAGGTCAAAATCTTCGATGACGAAAGACTGGTGCCATCGTGGTTCGCTTGGGATCCAAAACGGCAGGTCATCAGCTTGTAGCCATTCACTGGATTGAGGTTGCAGGGTAAAGGCTTGAATCCTCCCATCATCTGTGGTGTCAGACCCCTCGCTGCGTTGTGGGACAGGAACGAGTAGTTCAATATCACCATCGTTATCCCAATCGCTCCGAATCAACTGCGTAGAACCAACTGGGAGAGACTGCTCTCTGGGTGCAGAAAATTGATCATTCATCACCGTTGAAGGAGAGTCTGAATCAATCTCTCCTTCTTCCGATACTGCCAGAATGGTTGTCGCCGATGCTTCGGACGAAAGCCCCCTTGATCCTGCCTGATTAAAAGCTGCAACACGATAATAATAGGATTGACCTGGATCAAGTCCGGTATGTGTGAAAGAGGAGTTTATTATTCCTGTAATCGTGCTGTCATTAGCTACTGCATTATTGTACTGAGATTGGGTAGGTACTGTATTCCAGAAAACAGTGTAACTAGTGGCGTTGCTGACAGCGTTCCACGATATTGTGATCTGTTCAGCACCTGCAACTGCTTCTAAATTAGCTGGAATAGCTGGTGGCAGTTCACCTGAGGAAATTTCAAATCGACTCTGCGATATACTGTCAATTGTCCAAGTGAGGCTTTGATTCTGACAACTATTAAAATAATTATATTTCTTATGTTCGCCAAGAGTGGTAGGAAAGAAATCTACTCGAAAATCCAGTTGTTGATCACATTCAATTTCACCAATGTAAATCGAAGCAGATCTAAGAGTTGGAAGAATCAATCGATCATTTCCCCAGCTATCATCTCCTGAGACTGAAACAAAAACATTTTGAATGCTATAATCAGTTTCATTAGATAAGTAAAAACTCGTACTACTTGGGCCATTTGTTGAACCCGCCGCGCCTGAGCTGCCACCGCCATCACTACTTTCTCCACCACCAGAGATGGCTCCACCACCAGAGATGGCTCCTCCAGCCAAGACTGCGACAGCAGCACCTCCAGCAGCGATCCCAGCTACGGTTCCTGTCTGAAAGCCACCCTCGTTCTCGGTGGTACATTCTTCTTCGGTGGCGCAGTCGACAGGGATTGGTTCACCACAACTGCTTGTCCAGACGAAGGTCAACAGAAGAAATCCTAGAATCCAGTACGGTCTTTTTTCACGCATAGAGTTTGTTGGAAGAAGAGATAGTTCCTTGCTAAAGATTTGGATTTGGCTTCACTGCTCTGCTAACCAATTCAAGACCTTACGGGCCTGGGGGTTGCCATTCTTAGCAGCTTGGCGATAGAGAGCACGGGCGCGAGCTTCGTTTTGAGGAACCCCGTAGCCCTTGCGGTAGAGAGAGCCAAGGTTGAACTGGGCAAGGGCATAATTCTGGTCCGAGGCTCGTTGATACCAGCTAGCAGCCTGGGTGGCATTTTCAGCGGTGCCGATGCCATTGCGGTAGAGGTAGCCGAGCATACTTTGGGAGGGTGCGTGGTTGCGTTCTGCAGCTTTGCTGTGCCAGTGGAAGGCTTCGATCGGATTACTGTCTAGTCCCTGTCCTCGCCGATAGACCTCTCCCAGTTGGTAGAGCAACTTGGGATCTTGTTTCTCAAAAAAAGAGGTGAAGCGATTGGTTGAATCGTCGGCTCGATAGCGGTTAATCGCGGTACCTGCCTGAGCGGCACTGCGTTGCAGTAGCTGGGCAAGTTCTCGTAATGTTTGGAGCGCTTTCTCTTCCTGTTGTTGACGAGATTCTGCTGCCTGACGCTCCAGGTCTTGCTCCATCTCTGCCTGCAGATCGTTTTCTACTTGGGGCAAGAGACTGGTGATCAAGGTATCCAGTCGTTGATTGAGTTCGCGCTGATCGCAGCTTTCACAGTAGTCGCTACGCACCTGGCGTTTATCGAGATCCACAGCCGTCAGTGTCAGTTGTGTATCCTGACCAGAGCGGACTAGCTGTAAGTGGAAGTAGTCCTCCACTTGTAGAAGTTCCTGAATCAAGCGGATGCAGTTTTCTTCTGTACACTCCTCTGCGGTTAGACTTGTGAAGACTTCATCCTGGGCACTGGCAAAATCTGATTGAGAGACAAGGTCGTAGCGTGTTGAAAGCCGATCCTGCAAGCGGTTGAAGAGGATCACTTGCTGGGCTGTGGTGACATCCAAGGACCCTACCGGGGCAAGCGCTGCCCTGGGACGGTCTTGTGCAGCGAGAGGAAAAGAAGCAAGTAATGAAAACAGAAGTAGCAAAAGTCTATGAAGCATAAAGACTCCTTGGACAGAAACGAAAAAATACGTTTGAGAACGTAAAAATATATAGTGTATACTTCTCAACTAATACAAGAAGTTATCAAATTGTAAATCATTTAAATTGCAACAATTCTGCAACAATTTACTGAGAAAGATACTTAGTTTTAGAGATTTTAATCTTGCTCAACATGATTCTTAAGATCCAGAGAAACTGATGCAAATCACTACAAAGCTACAAACCGTTTTGGTACTAGGGATAATTCTGTTGCTGAGTTCAATTCAGCAGGGATTAGCTGCAACTCCAGCAGAGGTCTATCGGAAGGCAGTCCCAGCCGTGGTGCTGCTGGTCAGCATGGAACCGAACTCGAAGACTCGCTCCAAGGGAACGGGTTCGATGATCACTGACCGGCATGTGCTGACTAACGCTCACGTGGTCCTCGGAGACAGTGGACGCCCGATGGACAAGACGCTGGTTTTTTACAGCTTTGAGAACCCCAACGATGGAATTGAGCAGAACTTCCGCAAGGGACGTCAGGCGAAGGTGAGCCATTATTCGGAGAAACTGGACCTGGCCCTGCTGGAGGTTGAAGATCCACCCAAGGTGACACCACTTGGCTTGGGACCTGCGGATAGTGTGCAGATTGGAGATCCGGTACTGGCGATTGGGCATCCGGAAAATGGAGGGCTCTGGTCGCTTACCTCTGGACGCATCGGGGCGAGAATTCGGAACGCGGAAGGAGTCCGTGGCAATCACACCTTCCAGACTGAGGCGAGTTTGAATCGTGGAAATTCTGGTGGGCCGTTGCTCAATGAAGATGGACAGATGATTGGGGTGAACACCAGTATAGCTCGCAAGGCCTCGGATGGTCTGGCGATCACAGGGATCAACTTCGCGGTACAGAGTGATGTGGCGCGTGAGTGGTTGCAGTCTGTGAGACTCCGTTTACCCAAGGTCATGGCAGTTGCTGCGAACCGACCAACTCCGACACCAGCTCCAGAAAAGCCTGTAGCAACGGCCCAAGAGACGAAGCCAGCTACCGCAACGGCAGAGGCAACCAAGCCTGCAGCTACCGCAGCCACAACAAAACCCACCCAGCCAACTCCCCCTGCCCAAGAGACACCGGCTCCGGTCGTCGTCTCCACACCACCAAAAGCCAAGCAGGAGCCACAACTGCTGACGAAGCCTCGACCTTTCCGGGATGATCAATTGTTCAATCACATTTCGAATCAGACCTACGCGGAGTTCAGCCAGCAACTGGAAGCTGAGTTTGAAGCCTTCCAGAAGCAGCAGGGTCAGTAGCTGTCTGCTTGCTCAGCCAGTTCAACTTTTCAATACAACAGCGCAGAGATTCGTTGGGCCTAGGATTGATCTATGGTAGGAGCAAGTTTGTAAAGGGATGGTGCTTTTTCCAGCGGTAGGTTTGAAAATCTCTCTCATCGGTAGAAGCGATTCTACCGTGGCCCAGGTGTTCAGTCAGCAAAACTAGAGAGGCGTCAGCAAGATCCATTGGCAGACTCTGATACTGCTCCAACAATTGCTGCAGTCCAGGAAGATGTTCGTCAGTGAGGGAAAAGGTGGAGAATTTTTTAAGTTGGTGGAGTTGCTGCAGGGTCTTCCAAAGTGACAGCCCTTGCTACGGGTAGCCACGATTCATCAGCAAATGCATTGATTCTGTCAGAACTGGGAAGGCTGTAATCAACGGTTCTTCACAGATTGACAAAAAACTGTAGCAAGCAGAGTGGTATTGGTCTCACCGGTCTAGCAGGCCAAACCAAAATCCAGTGTCCACGATGATCATCAGGAGCGATGCTTCCGAGAATAATTCAGCACAGTCTTGTAGTTTGTTGAGAGTTGTTCATCAGTTGCCAGACAACCTACCAATCCTGCCTTTTCAAAAACTGCTAATAACGAAGAATTCTGACTGTCAACGATGTATACATCGGTATGTTTGGGTTTTTGCTGTAAAGCGTCGATGAAATTCAACACCTCTCTTGCCTTCTCTTCGGGCAACGTGAGACTCTTCTGATAAATTGTTTCTGCTAAGGTCATTTTGTTCACCACAAACGGAAGTAACTATTCCTGTCAGAATGATCTGATGCGTCAAATTTAAGTTGATTTCAAACGCCTATCCTACAGCAGAGCTGAACACCAGACTAGGTCAATCCGACTACTCATTCATTATCTAAAACTCTTTTTGCCAACTGTACCGTAGCCTGATCGATCATTCGACCATCAATTGCCACGGCACCCAGTCCCTGCTTTTCCGCTGCCTGTGCCGCCTCTAGAACTCTTTGTGCCAGTTCAATCTCCGTAGTCGTTGGAGAAAATACCTGTTGAATCACATCCAGTTGTTCTGGATGAATCGCCCACTTGCCATCACAGCCCAAAGCCTGTGCCTGGGTGGCGGACTGTTCCAGTCCAGTGGTATCTCGAAAGTTGCCATAGGGCGCATCAATCGCTTGCAGACCTACAGACTTGGCAGCGGCGACCAAACGACTTAGGACGTAGTGCCAGCGATGGCCTGAATAAACCGATTCCTCGTTTTCCCCATGACCTGAGAGCGAAACCAACGGACTGCTAATAGCACGAGAGTAGTCCGCAATCCCAAAGACCAAAGCTTCCAGACGAGAGGAAGTTGCGGCAATTGCCTCTGACTGTACCAAGCCTGTGGGGCTTTCGATGCAAGCATGCAAGCGAGTAGCCTGCTGAGCTTTGGTGTGTCGTTCGATTCCATCCAGTAAGCGGCTAAAACAAGCCACATCGCCTGCATTTTCAACCTTGGGAATGACCAAGACAGAAACCCGATCCACGGCAGCTTCCAAGATTTCAATCACATCTCGATAGAACCAGGCGGTCTCCAATCCGTTGCAGCGCAGAGCCAAACGAGGATGGTGTTCTGGTAGGTCCTGCAGGGTATGGATGATTTGCCGACGGGCGGCCTCTTTCTCTGCAAGCGCGACACTGTCTTCCAAGTCAAACATCACCAGGTCGGCAGTACTCTGGAGAGCCTTGGTCTGCATTTTGGCGGAGTGTCCAGGAACCGAAAGAATGGAGTGGAGTTGAGGCATACGTTTTCTCCAAATCAGGTCGAATCTAGCTTGAGTCTCCTGAGAAATTAGCGCATAGACTTCAGCAGAGTGTTTTGTATCCGATGGTTACAGCACGGACTTCTCACGGGAACTTCCCGCTCCACGGAGAATTCACGGCTAGCGTGTATTTTCCAGAGAGTACGAATGGAGCAGTGGGAGCAAGTGCCCGACCAATTGGCGGAACAGGGCTGGGTAGTCTGTGAGAATTGGTTGGAAGGTCCAGTTGTGTTGGCCTTGGCTGAAGAAGCTCGACAACGCTGGGAAGCTGGAAGATTCCGGCAGGCCAGCATCGGGCGAGGACACCAGGAGCAGCAGCAGGTGCGGATTCGAGGAGATCAGATCGACTGGTGGCATCCGGATCAAGTCACCGTTGCCCAACAGGCCTACCTGCGCCGCTTAGAAGAACTGCGGGAACTGCTCAATCGTCATCTATACCTGAGCCTCATCATGCAGGAAGCGCACTACGCACTCTATCCCCCACAAACCTGCTATCAACGACACCTGGATCGATTTCAGGACGCTCCAGAACGTACCGTTTCTACCGTCTTCTACCTCAATTCGGACTGGCATACTGAAGAAGGAGGTCAACTGTGTCTGCACTTGGCGGGGGGCACTCAGGACCTGTTACCGAGCTGGAATCGATTGGTGCTTTTCCGCAGTGCAGACATTGAGCACGAGGTGCTACCAGCTACAAGGGAACGGCTGAGCATCACAGGCTGGTTACGTTGTCGCTCGGCGCTACCGATTCCTGTGGTGCATGAAGTTGTCTGAAGTTTCTGTGATCGATGACCGATGGAATCAATCAGGTGTACTTCCCTCTTCCCTTGACTTCCCAGATGGTTTCAACCTCGCCGTTCCGCACACCATAGAGTCGCTCATGTAGGAACACGGTGTTGTCACCGTAGCCCACCATGTAATCAAGCGGATCTCCCGGGCGTAAAGAAGTGTTTTCTTCAGCAAGATGAATTGTGCCATGCTCAGAGGAAAAACTGACAGAGTCCACGGCATCTATCCCAAGTGGCTTGGGAGCGACTGACCAGCTAGGGAGAGTTTTCCAACCCGTGTCTGTGATGATCCTTTTGGGACTGGGACGACTGGTGACAAGGCTTCTTAGAAAAAGTGAGGGCCGAGTCTCTGCACCCCACTTGGAGTAGGCGACATCCGTGAAGATCACACCGCCAGCTTGAATTTCAGTAAGTAGCTTAAAGTTGGAGGAGATGGTGTAGGTTCCACTGCCGCCACCGCTGATGATTTCGATGGGAATGCCATGCTCTCTGCAGAGGGAGACGGTCGCACTCAGTTTTTCCATGGAAGCAGAGATCGAGCGCACTTTTTTGTCAGGATCTGTAATGGTTGTGGTGTGGCCTTCCCAAGCCATCAAGCCCCTGTTTCGGATGAATTTCAAATCACAGATTGCCTGGTAAAAATCCAATACAGGTTGACTTGGATCTAGACCAGCTCGGTTCATCCCAGTGTTGACCTCTAGCAGTACATTCAGAGTGACCGCAAACTTTTCAGCAATCCGATTCATCAGCTGTACGGTTTCCAGGTGGTCGACCGCCACGATGATTTCATTGATTCTGGAAAGCTGACAAAGCCGCTCGATCTTCTGTTCTCCTACGACCTGATTGGCGATCAGGATATTTTTCACTCCGGCTGTGGTCATCAACTCTGCCTCACTCAACTTGGCACAAGTGACTCCAAAGGCTCCCGCATTGATCGCGAGCTTGGCGATTTCAGGTATCTTGATGCCCTTGGTGTGAGGCCGCCATTCCAAGCCTCGGGACTTAAAGTATCCAGCCAGGTGCTGGATATTTGACTCCATGATGTCGAGGTCGACCCACAGGCAAGGCGTGTCGTAGTGGTTGAGTTGCATGAGGGATCTACTTGAAATTAGCCGTCGATGAAATATTGAAAGTCGGTCAGTTGACCTTCACGCTTAATGCGTAGGGTGATCTTTTCTTCCAGCTGTAAGGCTTCAAAGAGCTTCAGAGCCTTGGGCAGGCTATCCACCGTAAAGCCATTGATTTGTACAATCACATCTTTGTTTTTCAGTCCCAATTTTTCGTAGATACTTCCTTCACGAACAAAGTCAAAGATAAACCAGGGCTTACCATCTTGCTCTATTGGAATCACCCTAGCGTCATTGAGTAGTGCATTGAGATTAGCCAGTTGCTGATTGACATAAGTTCTCTTGAGACGAAAGATTCTTTGATCATCCGGAGGTGTCGCTAATTCTTCTATGACAATTTTAGCGTTTTGGTTGGTTTGGTTGTCGGATTTATTAGTAGCAACAGTTTGATTGTCAGAATCTTTCACTCCCGATTGATTTGAATCTTCATTTTTTACAACTACAGGTTTAGGCGCATATTTTTCTAAAAAATTTTCGTTAGGAGCAAAGAAAAACTCTTTACTCATGGATGAAGAAAACCAAGGAATGTGTTGGCCATTACTTCTTTGTGCAACATCAGCGCTCGTCTGTTCGAAGACTTCATTTAATTCGATCCGGACAGTTTTCATATGTTGTAGAAGAGATGCAGTGAATAACCACTCAGGATCGTTTTTTTCAGCAAGTGTATTAGGAGCACACGCATAGGAAATGAGCGTATTTTCAGGCGCTTTTATCTCCATCATCCCTGGAGTGATACCCTGTAACCCTTCGATGAAAGGGTTGGGCGAGCACGCATCTAAAATGATGATGTTGATCTGATTTCCAGCAAACTTCATCTGTCCTAACAGCTTACCCAGAGGGACTGTTTTATAACGCACATCCTCAATACGAGTCAGCTTGATATCTATTGGTAGCAAGTAGTTTTCATTTTCAAATTGCACCACATGGCCAGCGTAGTAGAAAACACCAACTCCTCCGTTATTTCTGAGTGAACGGCCGAACTGACGGATCGCTTTCTCTGTTTCGCGTTGCTTCGCATTGCCAAGCGTCGTCACTTGAAAGCCAAGGCTTTTCAGCGTGTTACTTACTTGATTGGTAGTGGTGAGAGACGGTGGGCTATCTTTGGTATTCTGATAACTGGTGTTTTCTATTACCAAAGCTTGCCGGTAGACCTGACTGGAAAAATCATCTCCAGAATTAGCAATATCCTGCTGTTGGGCTAATGATAGGCAGGGCAGTGAAGTAACAAGAATAAAAAGAAGGAGAACTCTACTATGCATAGCTACTTTCATCATTAGACCTAGCTTCCAAGATAGACTTTTCAGAATTCGATTCTCCAACGTTTTCAAGCTGCTAACGTGATGTTTCATGTTTTCAGGAACGGCCACACAACACTCCCAAGGCATTATCCAGCAAGTGAAGTCCTGCCTGTTTTTGTAGGCTGAGAATGGACTCGGGATGAAACTGTACGGAAGCAATTGGAAGTTGCCGATGTTGCAGTCCCATGATCACCCCTGAATCTGTCCGAGCAGTGACTTCCAACTCGGCAGGCAGTTCTTCTGGATCAACGTGGAGACTGTGGTAGCGTCCGGCTCGGAAAGGCTGAGGGAGTCCAGCGAACAGACCTGTCCCTTCATGATACACTTCCGAAGGTTGACCGTGGCAAGGTTCGGCAAAGGTCAACAGCCGTCCTCCAAAGTGCTCAGCGATGCCTTGATGGCCCAGGCAAACCCCGAAGACAGGTAACTGGCGTCGTACCGCCTCCCCAACCAGTTGAAGAACCTGTTGATCTTGAGGTGTCTTGGGGCCCGGTGAGAGGAAGAGTAGGTCTGGTTGGAACTGGTCGATCATTTCATAGGGGAACCCAGCGCGGAGCGTAATCACCCGAGCACCGGTCTGCCGTACATAGCCTGCTAGTGTATGAACGAAGCTGTCGTGATGGTCCACGAAGAGCACGGTCTTGCCTTGCCCATTCACTGGTTCAATGATGTCGCTGACCTGTGCTTTGCTCCGGCCAAGAGTTGCATCAAGAAAGGCCGAGGCCTTGGTTCGGGTTTCCTGCTCCTCAGCCTTCGGGTCAGAATGGAAGAGCAGCGTTGCTCCAGCCCGAATCGTCGCCACTCCTTCTTGCAGGTGAATTGTGCGAAGAGTCATTCCGGTGCTGGCGTAACCATTGAACCAGAGGAAGCCCACACAGCCGCTATACCAACGACGTGGTGATTTTTCGAGATTCTCAATCGTCTGCATGGCGATTGGCTTAGGCGAGCCGGTCACGGTACAAGCCCACATGTGGGTCAGGATCGCATCAATCGCATCGAAACCCTCAGCGAGTTGGCCCTCCACATGATCAACGGTATGGATCAGGCGCGAATACTTTTCAATCAGCCGTCGTCCCAGCAGCTTCACACTGCCTGGCACACAAATCCGAGACATGTCGTTGCGGTCAACGTCTGTGCACATCGTGAGTTCGGATTCTTCCTTGGCAGAACCGATCAGGTTTTTGATCCGCTCTGCTGTCTCCATTGCGTCTTCCCCAACCGGTACTGTTCCTGAAATCGGGCAGGTTTCAAAACGTCCGTTGTTGACCCGAATGTACATTTCTGGTGAAGCCCCGACCAATTGTTCCTGACCAAAGTTGAGCAGAAAACTGTATGGGCTGGGATTGCGCTCACAAAGCCGCTGAAAGAGCGTCAGTGGGGTACTGTCGAAGCCAGCGGAGAAAGCCTGCGAGAGCACAACCTCAAAGAAGTCACCACGCTGACAACCTGAACGGATCTGTTGCACCTTCTCTTCAAATTCACCTTCTTTGTGATCGCATTGTACGGCCCCATCTGCCCGGCCAAAGGCCATTGGAAAGGCAGCGCCAGTATTCAGGTGGGGCTCTGTCCAGCCTTCTGGGGTATAGATGCGATAGCAAATGCTGTAGGCCAGCTCCTTCTGGCGGTCGACCACAACCAGGTCAGTGGGTAGGAAGAGATGGCAGTCCCGCTGATCTTCCGGTCGTGTATGGCGTTGCTCCAGCTTCTCAAATTGAAACACCAGGTCGTAGCCGAAGGCACCATAAAGCCCTAGATAGGGTTCGTCGGAGCGAAATAGGTCGGCAATGGCTCGAATCACGGAGAATAGGCTGGGTTGCCGGCTGCGCTCTTCTTCAGGGAACCAACCTGTCATTGGCCTTGTGACTCCTTGAAGCGCATTGGACGTAACGGTGAAGGACTCCAAATGAGGGTGGCCTTCCAGTACTTCCTGTAATAAGGGCAGCAGATGCTGACCGTTTTTATTCAGGGCATTGATTGAAAAACTACGTTCCCGGGCAATCAACTCCAAGGGGGGATTGACGAAGCCAATGTCCCAGCGGGAGTAGCGGTCAGGTACTTCGTAGTTACTGACCATCAACGCTCCCTTGTGGTTGTCGATCTGGTCTGTGATCCGCCGAAGTGCCGTGGAGGCGTCCAAGGGAGTAACGATCTTCTCTACGGGAATGCCTCGGTAGGTACTGAATCCGCTGGTTTCCATGCTGTGTTGTCGATTGAAGGATGGGAAGTGGATTGAAGAAAATAGAACTTAGCAACGATGCCAAGTTCTACCATGACTGTGGAAGCCTTACCAGGACGCTTCTGCTTGGGCAACAGCTGTGACAAAATTCGCTACTTTCTGTGGATCTTTACGACCCAGAGCGCTTTCTACTCCACTGGCAACATCCACACCGAATGGTCTCACCTGAAGGACGGCTTCTTCTACATTGTCTGGCCGCAAACCTCCAGCAAGGAGCAATTTGCCATGATCTCTCAAACGTGTGGCCACCTTCCAGTCGAAGGCGTGTCCTGTTCCACCATACTGTCCGGTCTGGGCTGCATCCAGCAGAAACAACTCTTGACCGTAGCTACGAATTTCCTCTTCTGCCAAATCATCAGCCACCCGAAAGGCTCGAAACCAAGGGGCCTGTAAGGCATGGGCAAAGCCTGGACTCTCGTCGCCATGTAGCTGGGCGATGTGCAATCCGGTCTGTTGGAGAGTCTCTTCAATTTCTTTTGCGGAAGCATTCACAAAGACTCCAACGGTCTGTACTGCTGGAGGGAGTTTTCCCACAATTGCAGCAATTGCTTCGGGTGGTAGATAGCGTTTGGAGCCTTGGTAGCAGTTGAAGCCAAGCCACTGAACCCCTAATTCAACACAGGCCAGTGCTTCGTCCACTTGGGTCAGGCCACAGACCTTGATGATGGTTTTGGTAGACATGCAGGCAGTTGAAAATAGTAAAAGGATCGTGCTTTAGCAGACTTCCCTGGGAACTGCAATGGTTCAGAGGTTTATGGCACTTTGCTTCTCAGAGAGCAACTTTACAAATTACTGATACGCATCCTCGGGCAAACTTTGAGAAAAAGAAAGTGGATCAAAATGATTGAGACAGGTAAAGAAACGATGGTGAAAGGTGCCGCGATGGAGTTTCGTTGAAGGAACAATTTACTTGACAAAAAAATCTTCAAATTTTAATGTTCATCAAAAATTGAAATAATTTCTATTTTTATACAAAATAATCAATTATTTAGCTTCTGATATATTAGAACATGTAAAGAGAACTTCGTGAAAAGTGGGGTGAAGACAATCAGAAAATGGAGTTTGCCTATGAAATGATGAGATTGGAGTGAAAGATCGTTCAGAACAAAATTTTCCTCTGGAGGACATATGAAGTTCAAAGAATTGGTGATGCTAGCATCAGCTCAAATGCTGATCACAGGAGTTGTGTATGCGGCAAAATACCAGGAAGCACCAGAATTAGCCGAACTGGTGAAGTCAGGTAAATTGCCTGCCGTCGAAGAGAGATTGCCAGACAATCCAGTAGTCGTTGGTCCTGGAAGGGAAGTGGCACTTGACGACTTGCCAAACTGGGAAGTTGGGAAATACGGTGGTGAGTTCAGGTCAATTTCCCATCTCAGTGATTATGACTGGAATCTCAGGGACGCAGTAAACGAGGGATTCTTATCGACTCCAGCACATAAAGCCGGACCGATTGAGGCGAATATTGCTGAAGAGTTTGATATCAATGACGACTACAGCGTCTTTTACTTTAAGTTGAGGAAAGGATTGAAGTGGTCAGATGGAGTTCCAGTCAGTACAGAGGATGTCAGATTCACCTACGAAGAGGTAATCAAGAATGAAGAGATTACTCCTACGCCCCACTATCGTTTTAGGAGTGGATGTAAGCCAGACGGCAAACTTGCCGAATTAGAAATCATTGATGATCTTGCTTTCCGCATCACTTACGAAAAAGGATGTGGCAGATTGATGAAGCATTTTGGTGCGAGTCAAGTCTGGGGTGCCCAGTATAACGACTGGATGCAACCAAGCCATGTGCTGAAAAAGTATCATCCTGATCATGCTAGCAAAGCTGAGATTCAAAGGCTGCTTAAGGAGAAGGGATACAATGATGATGAATGGGTAAGGTTGTTCAAAGATATTCACGTTGAATGGTACGAAATACCAAGAAAAGTAACCGCTGGGTATCCGAACCTAGGGCCATGGATTCGCGTCGAGTCCTCACCAGAATTAATAGTCATGGAGAGAAACCCATACTATTTCAAAGTTGATACAGCAGGGAATCAACTGCCCTATGTGGATCGATATGTCTCTGTTCAGGTGGCCGATGCGGAGAACATCCCTCTAAAAGTGATTGGGGGTGAAGTGAACTTCCATCGCGATCTGATTGAGCACGACAAGGTTCCATTGCTCAAGAAGAATGAGAAGAATGGAAACTATCGGGTATACACCAACCTCGTCTACCATAACGCTCCAGTAGCAATGATGTTCAACTACAATAATCCAGATAAAAACTGGCAAAAAGTTGTCTATCAGAAGGAATTCAGGCTGGCAGTAAACATGGCGATAAACAACCAAGCGATTATCGATTCCCAATTCTTAGGAATGGGAAAAAGATCAGAGTGGTTTCCTTTGGAATTCAATCCAGCAAAAGCGTCATCTACTCTCGATTCGATTGGGATGGATCAGAAAGACGCTGAGGGATTTCGTATAGGGCCAGATGGAAACACGTTTGAGATAATCTTTGAGATACCGAACACCGCTGGAGATTGGATTCGGATGGCAGAACTGATTAGATCAGATTTGCAAGAGATTGGGCTGAAGACAACTCTGAAAGCAATTAGTGATGACTTGTTCCAGTCAAGGAGAAACTCAAATGAACTATACGCAGCAATGAGCTGGATGGATGATGTAAATTGGCCCTATCTAGTGTTTGACTACATGCCAGACCAGAGGATCAATTGGGGCTCAAAGTGGCACGAATGGTACACCTCAGGAGGTCAGTCTGGAGATGAGCCACCACTATGGATTAAAAATCTCTATCAGATTGATGAAGAGATTCGAAAGGTGTGGCCAGGAACAGAGAGAGCGAAAGACGCAGAAGCTGTATTTGCCTCATGGATGAAGGAGTATATCCCATTATTTCCAGTTGCGAGGGATGTTGTTGGACCAGTGATTATTCCACCAAATGCAGGAAATATTGCAGAGAGTGGGTTTTCTTCCGCAACCTTCTTCGCTGCTGAGCAAATTTTCTTCAAGTAATTCCTAACCGGACAGCAATCACAGTTCCGTGATTGCTGTCCTCAACTAACTAATAAAAATTGTGATGCTCAACCTGAAAAAGATGAAGGTTCAATAAAGATGCTCTACTACATCTTTAAAAGGGTTTTAATACTCATACCTCTCTTATTCTTTATCTCTGTACTGATTTTTGTAGTTATACAGCTACCACCAGGAGATTTTTTAGATATCTATATTTTTAGGCTTAAGCAATCTGGTATCGAATTATCACCAGATGTAAAACAAAGTCTAGAAAGACAATATGGACTAGATCAGCCATATTGGTATCAATATTATCGCTGGATCTCAAATATTATATTAAGAGGTGATTTTGGCTACTCTTTTGGATGGAATCAGCCAGTAAATAATATTCTGGAAGAGAGAGTTTTAATTACGTTAATTATTTCAATTGCCAGTATTTTTTTAGTCTGGATTATATCGATTCCAATCGCTGTTATTTCTGCCACTCGCCAGTATTCCTTATTTGATTACCTATTTACATTTGTTGGTTTTGTTGGTTTAGCAGTTCCAAACTTTTTGCTGGCATTGATGCTTGCGTGGTTTGTTTACGAAAAAACAGGCCTTGCAATCACTGGATTGTTTTCAAAAGAATATATGGATCAGGGTTGGAGTTTTGATAAGTTTATAGATCTATTGAAGCACATTTGGCTTCCAGTTGTTATTGTAGGTGTTGCAGGGACTGCAGGAATGATTCGGGTATTGAGAGCCACCTTGCTTGATGAATTGAGAAAGCAATATGTGATTACCGCGAGAGCAAAAGGTGTCAGTGAGATTAAGCTATTAATGAAATATCCAATAAGAATCGCGTTGAATCCTGTCTTCAGTACGATTGGGTGGCTATTACCAGCGACCTTCTCTGGAGAAGTTATTGTTGGTATTGTTTTGAATTTGCAAACAATTGGACCAGTGTTGATGAGAGCTACTCTTACACAAGATATGTATTTGATTGGAAGCATTGTACTTATTCTGAGTTTTTTAACCGTAATTGGGACTTTAATTTCAGATATTTTACTAGCTTGGTTAGACCCTAGAATAAGATATTAAATAAAAAGAAGTGCAAAAATCATCACGCCATTACGAATCAATTCTGAACGCGACCCAAAGTCGCCTTATTTGGCTTCGTTTTAAAAAACACAAAATCGCTGTATTAAGTTTAATTTTATTAATAATTCTTTATGGAGTTAGCCTTTTCGCAGAGTTTTTTACTCCTTATGGCATAGAAAAAAGATTTCCTGGTTTTGAGAACGCAAGACCTTCCACTATCTATTTATTTGATGAAAATAATAAATATATTGGTTTTCATTTTTATGAATTTAAGAAGAAGATAAATCGAGAAACATTTGAAGTTGAATTTGTTGAAGATAAGAAAAAACCAGTAAAAATTAATTTTTTTACTTCTGGTGATGATTATAACTTATTAGGTGTAATTCCTGCCAATTTAAAGTTTTACTATTCTGAAAAACCTTTCTTTTTATTTGGTGGAGATAGACTAGGAAGAGATCTATACACAAGAACTATGATTGGGATGAGAATCTCACTATTTATAGGTCTTGGTGGGGTGTTTTTCAGTTTTGTTTTGGGATGTTTGTTTGGTGGTATATCTGGTTACTTTGGTGGATTTATTGACAGCGTAATCCAAAGGATGATTGATGTGTTACTATCGATACCAACAATCCCTCTTTGGATGGCACTTGCTGCAGCAATACCAAGAGACTGGAGCGTACTACAGACTTATTTTGCAATCACAATTGTTTTAGCAATTGTAGGTTGGGCTGGATTGGCAAGAGTGGTACGTGGCAAACTACTCGCTCTACGGGAGGAGGACTATATACTTGCAGCGCAGATTGCTGGAGTAAAAGAGTCCAAAATTATTATCACTCACCTGCTTCCCAATTTTTTCAGTTATCTGATTGTTCATCTGACGCTGGCTATTCCTGCAACGATTTTGGGTGAAACAGCATTGAGTTTCTTAGGGCTAGGAATTCAGCCTCCAGCTGTGAGTTGGGGATCTCTGCTCAAAGATGCTCAAGATCTTGTAACGGTTGCTGAACGGCCCTGGCAGTTGATACCCGGAGCTTTTGTCGTCTTTGCTGTTTTGATGTTTAATTTTATTGGTGATGGTTTGAGAGATGCTGCAGATCCTTACTCTTAGATGAAACTACAGAATGGCTATTCAGAAAGAATTACAATTTTTCCCTGTAGATAATGCCAACAAAAAAAGATTAAGTATCGAACAGATAGAATCATTTAATAAAAATGGTTTTATCTTTCCAATTACAGTGTTCAATTCTGCTCAAATTGGGAAGATTTCAAACTACTTTAACTCGCTGTTAGATAGTGCTAAAAAAGTCGGATATGAAGATTATTCTATTAATGGCTGGCACTATCACTGTCGGGGAATTTACGACATAATGATGAATTCCATAATCCTAGATTATGTTTCAGATCTACTGGGGCCAAACGTATTGAATATTATGACTCATCTTTTCTACAAAAGATCTCAGGATGAGAGAAGAGTGAGCTGGCATCAGGATGCTTCTTATTGGCCACTGACACCAACAAAGACAGTGACCGTATGGTTGGCCTTGGATGATGTGAGCGAACAGAATGGAGCCATGAAATTCATTCCTGGATCACACCGTCATGGCCAGATCCCATTTCAAAAGAGTGATCTCCAAGAACATAATGTTTTGAATCAAACGGTTACTGATCCTCAAGGATGGGGCGAAAGTGCGGTGAGTGTTGAGTTGAAGGCTGGTCAAATTTCCATTCATTCTGATCTTCTTCTACATGGCTCAGAGCCGAATCTTTCAACAACGGACAGAAGGGGCCTGACCCTGCGTTATATGCCATCAGATGTTCAGTGTATTGATTCGAGCTTTGGAAAGAATCGTCGGGCCTTCCAATGCTTGGGTAAAAATCCTGAAAAACACTGGTCTGTCTTGCCACCTCCGATTGGGGAGGCAATCCCACTCAAATTGGAATCTCCGTTGTGAGTACTGCACCACTCCTCTCCATCCAGAATCTGCGTGTTGAATTCCATCTTGATGAAGGCACTCTGAATGCTGTCAATGATGTTTCTTTATCAATTGATAAAGAACAGACACTTGGCATCATTGGTGAGAGTGGTTGTGGGAAAAGTGTAACGGCTCAAAGTGTTTTACGGATTATTCCTAAACCTGGTCAAATTAAGTCAGGGGCAATTGTCTACCATGGTAACGATGGCCAAGTTACCGATCTGGCATCATTGAGTCCAAATGATAAAAAACTGAGAGATGTTCGAGGTAAGGAAATCTCAATGATTTTCCAGGAGCCAATGACTTCTCTCAGTCCCGTGCATACTATTGGGAATCAAATTCAGGAGAGCATACTCTTACACACGGATCTCGATAAGAAAGCTTCCAAAGAACTAGCAATTGAGATACTTACAAAAGTCGGTATCCCTTTGGCAGAGAAGAGGTTTGATTCCTATCCTCATCACCTGTCAGGAGGAATGCGGCAAAGAGTGATGATCGCTATGGCTCTCAGTTGTAGCCCTCGCCTACTGATCGCTGATGAGCCTACAACAGCCTTAGACGTCACAGTTCAGGCCCAAATTCTACAACTCTTGTCAGAATTCAAATCTTCCCAGCAGATGAGTATGCTTTATATTTCTCATGACCTGGGAGTCGTCGCTGATATAGCAGATAATATTGCTGTAATGTATCTTGGCAGAGTCATTGAAATTACATCAAAGGAGAAATTATTCTCAGAACCTAAGCATCCATATACCTGTCTACTCATCGAAAGTATTCCCAAGATTGGCTTATCCAAAGATCAGCGACTCTCGACGATAGAAGGTAATGTGCCAATCCCACTTAATCTCAAGCATGAATGTGGTTTCTTCTCCAGGTGCCCAAAGAGAATGGAAGGCCTCTGTAATAAAGCAATTCCTGAATTAAACAAAATTTCTGATGATCATAAAGTAAGTTGCTTTCTTTATGACCAGAAACATGATTAGTAAAATCTCTATGGCTGAACCAGAAAAGCTATTGATGTCTGTGCGTAATTTAAAGAAACACTATCCTATTGGTAGTAGTTTTTTTAAATCAAACAACGAGTATGTCAAAGCTGTAGACGGAATTGATTTGGATCTCTACGCAGGGAAAACACTGGGACTTGTTGGGGAAAGCGGTTGTGGTAAATCAACTTTTGGAAAATGTATCATTCGGGCAATCGAACCCTCTGCTGGAGAGATCAAAGTTTATCTCGATAAAGAATATTCCATTCGAGAAATGAGAAAGAGTGAATTTCGAGCCTTTCGGAAAAATCTTCAGATGATTTTTCAGGACCCGAATTCATCGTTAGATCCAAGAATGACAATCAGAGATATCATTTCTGAGCCGATTAAAGCCAATTTAACTATTAGCAAAACTCAGCTTGAAGAAAAGGTGAAGTACTTGATGGATATAGTTGGTTTAAACCCGAATCAGCTATATCGTTATCCACATGCTTTCTCTGGAGGACAACGTCAAAGAATTGGGATTGCAAGAGCCTTAGCTAGTGATGCCAAAATCATTATTTGCGATGAAGCTGTCAGCGCACTAGATGTCTCTGTTCAAGCTCAAATCATAAATTTACTAAAAGATTTACAAGAAAAGTTTAATCTAACACTATTGTTTATTTCTCACGATCTAAGTGTTGTTGAGCACTTGTCAGATTCTGTTGCTGTAATGTACCTCGGAAAGATCGTTGAAGCTGGTACAAGTAAAAATGTTTTCAATAACCCACAACACCCTTATACAGAGGCTCTATTATCAGCAGTACCCAAAGGATTCTTAGCTAAGAACAAGGAAAAAATTATTTTAAAAGGTGAGATTGCAAGCACAGGGAATGTTCCGAATGGTTGTACCTTTCATCCGCGTTGTATTTATGCAAAAGATATTTGTAAATCTCACATTCCTTCCGAGAATAAAGTTTCAGTCAATCAACTAGTTTCGTGCCACTTCAATCATGAGCTTAAACTCCATGGTTTTGAATACTACACTTCAACATAGCTTACATGAGACAGCAAATACTCTTTCTATATTTAGAAAATTCTTCCTTAGATTCAAAAGTGATATCATGGGGGTTTTGGGACGGTACAGGTAAGACTCAATCTTATGCAGGAGATTCAGATTCACCACCCTATGAGACAGGCTTTGATGCTATGCTTGACGGATGGTTTTTGATTCAAGCTTCGCCACTTCTAACTGCTGCTAGCGGTAACGAATATAAAACGAGCTTTTTCCAAAATGAATTTATTTTTGAAAAAAAGGTATTAGGAAATGATTGATAATCTTAATTTACTTACAACATCTCAAATGGCTGAGTTTGCAGCTAAGGGTTGTTTAAGATTTGACGGACTAATTGATAATGATCTTAATCAAGAATTTTTAGATTTGTTCGCTGAAGATATTGGTTCTGATGATAGGTATGTTAATAGGGTCATTCCAAACTGCAAACCAGGCACCGAGTTATCAAAAGCATTTTCTCAGGATCATCCCCTTAGTAGGATTTTGGCACAACCTGTTGTTGCAGGAACCCTGAAAAGCTTGCTGGGAACTAATCCAATTTTTGATCATCATCATGTTCACATAACTTTCCCAAATAGAAGTCGTGTACAAACCAATCATCAGGATTCAACGATTGATTTGAGGTCAAAAAATTTCGACATTCAGATGATTTACTTCCCCCACGAAGTAAACGATAAGATGGGTGGAACGCGCTATATTCCAGGGACTCATCTCAGAACTGTCCACGAATCCCAGATTGCTCGATATCAAAATATTCGTGGCCAGATCCGTGTAACTTGCCCCGCTGGCACCATCATCTTTTTCCATCACGGAATTTGGCATGGTGGTGGAAAAAACACGAGTGATGTCCCAAGAATTATGTATAAGCTTCGACTTCAGCCATCAGAATCCCAATCGCTTCAGTGGGACATCAGTGACCTAACTGAGGAGAGAATTAAGAGTTGGCAAAGGCCGATTTTTCACGCCTTTGGGAAACGTGAAGAGGATGATGTACCCTCTAAACTTATGTCTCATGAGCCGTGGTTCGACAATACTAGCCGACTTGAGTATATGAATAGAATTCGTTTTTGGCGAACACTACTTAATGATGCGGAACTTGACATAGATTATTGGTTAACACGGGTAGAGAATGAACCAGCAAGCACGAATCATTAATGTGTCTCGTGTTCAATCCCTGTTGTATTAGAAACCAATAGTATAGCAAAAAACTGCAGCTTCGAAGTTTATGTTTATGGAAAATTCAGTTTTGTTGAATTCAATTCAAATGGCCGAATTTGCAGCCAGAGGATGTCTCCGCTTTGATGGTTTAATTGATGAATCATTGAATAGAGAGTTTCTAGATTTGTTTCCCGTCAACATTGGAGAAAATGATAAGTATGTCAATAAGCTCATTCCTAATTGTAAACCGGGAAAGCTTTTGTCAAGTTCATTTCCTGTCAACCATCCAATCAGTAAAGTTCTTGACAACCCAACTGTAGCAGGAGCCCTTAAAAGCTTGATGGGGACTAATCCAATTTTTGATCATCATCATGTACACCTGACCTTCCCAAACAGAAGTCGCGTACAAACCAATCATCAGGATTCAACGATTGATTTGAGGTCGAAAAATTTTGATATTCAAATCATTTATTTCCCTCATGAGGTGACGGCAGAAATGGGTGGAACTCGCTATGTTCCTGGAACGCATCTGCGCACCATTCATCAATCTCAGATTGCTCGATACCAAAATATTTGTGGTCAGGTCCGTGTAGTATGCCCCGCTGGCACCATTATTTTTTTTCATCATGGCATTTGGCATGGTGGTGGAAAAAACACGAGTGATGTCCCAAGAATTATGTACAAACTTCGAATACAACCATCTGGATCTCAATCTCTCCAATGGGATACTACTGATATCAGCAAGGAAAGAATACTGAATTGGCAAAGACCTAAATTAAGCGTTTTTGATAATGCTGGTTCCGATGAAATTCCCAATATTCTCATGTCTTCTGAACCTTGGTTTGATAACTCTGGTCGACTTGAATACATGAATAGAATTCGTTTTTGGCGAATGTTGTTGAACGATCCTGATATTGATATTGATTACTGGTTGACCAGAGTTGAGAACGAACCAGCTCGACAACATCCAAAACATGCTTGAGACATTGTAAGCAAACTGAAAGCAGAAATGTCATGTCGAATAAGGATAATGTTCGAAAAAATCTTTGATTCAGTCTCAAGAACATTTCTCCATCCAGATGCATCGGTGTAGATCAGATATTCTGGAGTTAATTCCGGCAGATCAAGCACAACTTGTGGAATGGCTAGCTGTCCCACATCAATCGGCATATGCCATTCGTAAGCTGAAACAACCTGGATCTCGTGCAGTGCCTTCTCTAAGGCATGGCCTACAGCATCCAGAACATTTGGTCCGAGTCGGTTGTTGCATAGTGCTGGACCATGTCTATGATGATTCTTGCCTGCCTGGTTTGATCGAAAACCTGAACCACCCCCACCCGGATGTGCGTACGTGGGCACTGCATGCGCTGGCCTGCGATCGCTGCAAAAAAGGAGTGTGCAGACCCGCTGAAAACCTGATCCTTGACCCAGCAATTCGTCTTCTTCTCTATGATCCCGAACGTAAGGTGCGACAAATGGCTGCAGGAATGCTAGGCCCAAGTGTTCATCGTAGTCCTGAGGTATTGCATGCGTTTCAGCAAGCACACCGAAGTGATAGCCATCCTGCAGTACGAAAAGTGTGTAGTTGGTGGGTACCTAGTGGAACTTGTTTTGTTAAATCTCTACCATAACTCCTCTCCAAATAAATTTTATATAGCTTTTTCAAAAGTGAATTAGTGCATAGCATGGATACAATAATTGATTAGTCAGTACTAATGACGATCTAGACGCAATAAATTATGAATATTATTTACATAATTACTGATCAACAGAGATACGACACGATTAATGCGTTAGGCTACCCTTTTATGGAGACGCCTAATATTGATAAATTGGTTAAAGAAGGCTGTACGTTTAGCAATTGTTTTGCAGCAGGTCTATCCTGTGCTCCTTCAAGAGCTTCAATTTTTAATTGTTATTATCCGCATACAACTGGAATTGTTAGAAATGCGTGTAGCTGGAAGCATTCCTGGATCGAACTGCTGTTAAAGAAAGGATACCACACTGTAAATATTGGCAAAATGCATACTTGGCCTTTCAACACTACCTGTGGGTTTAAGGAGCGCTATAATGTAGAAAACAAGGATCGCTTTCTTGAAGGTAGATACTATTTTGATGAATGGGATAAAGCACTTGCTTCGCACGGTCTAGTAAAGCAGCAGCGCTCAAGCTATCGAACTAGAGAAGATTACGGAACCTCTTTGGGTGCTTTTGATTGGGAACTGCCTGAGAAAATGCACGCGGATATGTTTGTTGGTGACATGGCAGTCTGGTGGATAAAAAATCACCCAATTTCACAGCCGCTATTTCTTCAGATTGGCTTCCCAGGCCCTCATCCACCTTACGATCCTCTACCATCTTTTTCCTCCCGTTATCTAAGCAAAGATCTTCCAATCAATGATGTCAGTATCGCTGAGCTAGAGTCTCTTCCACCACCCCTCAAAGCCTACAGGAAACACTGTACGGAAGTAGACCATGATTCAATTCTCGATCAGTTATTCCCAACTAAACAACAAAGGCTCAGACAAAGAGCGTACTATTTGGCGAATATCACGATGATCGACCAAAAGATTGGTGAAATTCTCAAAGCACTTGCAGAACAGGGTTACTTGGATGATGCAGTTATTGTGTTTACCTCTGATCATGGCGACTGCCTTGGTGATCATGGCCTAAGCCAGAAATGGTCAGGTTATGATCAGGTAGTGCGTGTTCCTGCAATTGTTTGGAAGCCTGGAACGATCAAAGCAGGTCAGGAGGTCAATAGCTTGTGCCAACAGTTTGATATTTCACAGACGCTACTTGAAATGACCGAGATTCAAATCCCGGCATCCTTCGAAAGTGAGTCAGTGATGGAGGGCTTGCTTGGCAAGTCACAGTTAGGCAGAGAGTATGTTTTTGCGGAGCAGGGTAGTGATGGTAATCTAACGGATGCTCAAATGGTAACGATGGTCCGTTCTGCGAAATGGAAGATGATCCATTATGCTGGGGAAAAATTCGGCCAACTGTTTGATTTAGAAAAAGATCCCTTAGAAGCTAAAAACCTCTGGGAAGACAGTAGTTATGATAGTGAAAAAAGATCACTACACGAAGCTCTATTAGATTGGTATATTCAAAGTCAATATCGTACCCGTGATTGGGTCAGTGATTACAGATAAAACCAACTTATGTTTCATTCTTTCTGCTAAACTTGGTGCTATATATGTCCGCAAAAACGATCCAGATGGATGATCAGCTGTTGGAATACTTACGGCAGAACGCTGTGCGTGAACCAAAGGTGCTGCAAGAGTTGCGTGAAGAAACCCAGCGACTGCCCAATGCAGGAATGCAGATCTCTTCTGAGCAGGGACAACTGATGGCGATGCTAGTCAAGCTGGTCAACGCTCGAAAAATCATTGAGGTCGGCACCTTCACGGGGTATAGCTCCACAGTGATGGCCCTGGCGATGCCTCCAGAAGGTCAGTTGATTGCCTGTGATGTGAGTGAAGAATACACGCAGATGGCAAGAAAGTTTTGGCAGAAAGCTGGAGTGGAGCAAAAGGTTCAGCTGATCCTGGGGAACGCCAAGGAGAGCTTGAAACAACTCTTAGAGGCTGGCGAACAAGAAGCATTTGATCTGGCTTTCATTGATGCGGATAAGACAGCGTACGCTGACTACTACGAATGCTGCCTGCAATTGCTCCGGCCCAGTGGTTTGGTCCTGGTCGATAATGTTCTCTGGGGAGGACAGGTTGCGGACTCTTCGAATCATGATGTGGATACGGAAGCTCTGCGTACCTTCAATGCAGCTCTGTCCAGTGATCAACGTATCGACCTGTGCATGGTTCCGATTGGAGATGGACTAACCGTCGCTCGAAAATGCTGAAGAGCTGCTCAACCAGAACAACACGCTCACATCAACATGAGGAGTTGATCCTCCACAGATCTCCTGTGTTCCCAGAGATCACAACATCCGCATATTCTTCGGGTCGATCCCGCAACAAGTATTCATCTTCCTCTGCCATCCACTGTTGCCAGAGAGGCAAGGCCTCTTCCCCGTCTCGTTCAAGTCCCCGCTGTAGCCGTAATTCCCGATCTGTCTCAACAAAAATCGCAAAACTGAGATAGGGACGAAACTCGACTCTCGAAGCACTAACCCCCTCCACAAGAACTACTGGACAAGGTTCCACAGTCTCCCACTCTCCAAGTTGGTTTTTCTGCCAATCAAACTTCTGATAGCGAGTCGGACGGTTTTGCCGCAGCGGCTCCAGAACCTGCGTGATCATGCGTGGATACCAGTCCAGTGGATGATCCCAGGAAGCAAAGTCATCTGTGTGGATGAGTGGGCAGTCATCAAGCAGTGTCGCCAACTTTGCAGCCAAGCTCGATTTGCCAGCCCCACCACACCCATCGATGGCCACAATCCTGGTTTGCATCCCTTCTGGGGATGTTGATTTGGAGATGATCTGCTTGATTTGTAGTAAAGGATTCACGAGGTAGCTTGGATGTCAGAGAGTCAGAATTTGAGTGGTGGTTGACTGGCTAAACTTGAGTTGGATAGGAGATTTCTTGGGCCTCTCGGGTGATAAGCTCAATGAGCTTCAGGCCCCAAACTCTGTAGCCAGCACGCTTGATAGGGTTCGATGTGGAGACCTCCTGAAAGCTGTAGTCTTTTTGAATTCAGTAGATCTTGAGCCTGATCAGTGAAGCCCTGAACCTTCAGTTCATTTGAGGAGATGATCTGAGGACGCTCGGTAAAGTTGTTTAGCAGCAGCAGGCTCTGAGAAGCCTGATTTCTGAGATAGGCAAACACGTGGTCATTGTCCACATTTAGGAATGTTGTCTGTCCCTGAGCAAGAACCGGAATAGAACAACGCAGTTGTAAGCGTTGCTGGATTCCAGCTCGAATACGTGCGGCTGGCGAGTTGGGATCGTTCAAAGCCTGTGCTTCCTGAGACCAGTCGCGTACTGGACGGTGAACCCAGCGCGAATCCGAGGCCTGCTCCGGACGCTGGGCAAACGAGTAGTCGTTGAGCATTCCTGATTCATCCCCGAGATAAATCAACGGAATCCCGCCAATGCTGAAGACCACGCTGTAGAGAAGCAGAATGCGCTCGATGGCCAAGTCCACGGCCTCTGGAGCACCACTGGCTAGCGCGACTTCCAAACCCGCTAGAGAAGCTAGAGTCCCGGAAATCCGAGCGTCACCAGTCACTGGGTTTTCCTGGAAAGGCAGACCCCGGGCAAAACTCCCAGGGAAACGACCGGTGTAGAAGTCATTGAGAAACTTGCGATGTCCAGCGCCATCGATGCCTAATTGAGAAGCGATTGCGTCATCAAAGGTCCATCCGATGTCATCATGACAGCGCAGGTAGTTGACCCAGGCGCATTCTGGATCAATCGGAAAGCGTGCTTGTAGTGAAGCACGTAGTAGGCGGGTATTGCGGGTAGCAAGTGACTCCCAGAGCAACGCCATCAGCAGAGGATTGTAGCTCAGGCGGCATTCGTCTGGACGGATATAGCGAGCAACTTCGTCTGGGTGAACGATCGCCTCTGATTTGAGCAGTAGTGCTGGCGCAGCGATCGCACACAAGGCATTGTAGGCCTGCAGAATCCAGTGCGCCTCCGGCTGGTTCTCACAGTCTGTTCCAGCTCGTTTCCAGATGAACGCTACCGCGTCCATGCGCAGGACCTCGATCCCTTGGTTGGTGAGAAAGAGCATCTCGGCCAGCATGCCTCGAAAGACTTCCGGATTGCTGTAGTTCAGGTCCCACTGGAACTCAAAGAAGGTCGTCCAGACCCACTTCTGTGATTTCTCACACCAGGTAAAGCTTCCACCCCGATCCGGGAAGATGAGCCGCAGGTGCTGCTGCCACGCAATTGTGTCTTCCTCCCGATCAAACATCCAGTAGTACTGCTGAAACTCCGGATCTCCCGATTGTGCCTTGCCGGCCCACTCATGGTTGCTTGCGGTATGGTTGAATATGAAGTCGACAACTAGGCTGATACCCACCTCTCTTAGTTCCTGCGCCAGTTGCGCCAGTTCTGCCATCGTGCCCAGTGGAGGATCAACGTCACGGTAGCTGCTGACTGCATAACCACCGTCATTCTCTCCATCTGGTCGGGCAAACAGCGGCATCAGGTGCAGATAGGTCAGGCCAAGTTCCTGATAAGTGGGAATCTGTTTTCGGATGCCTTCCAGGTTGCCAGCCTGCAGGTCTACGTAGCCAGTTGCCCCGAGCATCTTCGGGTCATGGACCCAGTTTGGATTGCTTAGACGTCGCAAATCCAGCTGTTGCAGCTCAGTGGAGCGGCTCAGCCCAGAGTTCAAGGCCTCGAAGACGATCTCTTCTAGGTGATAGAAGAAGTCGTAGCGGCCTCCGTAGAGTGCATGTAGTCGATCAAAGAGGGCTGGGAACTGCTTTTCAGTCCGCTCCCAAAGTGTCTGCCACTGTGCTTCAGTGGCGGCAGGCTGCTGTAGAAAACGAGTACGCCAGCGTGGTTTCAGCCGCTTCAGGCTGAGCACAGCCTGATCGGGAAGTGAAGGAGAGTTCATATGAAAGAGGTTGTAGAAACCACGAGGGCAGCAGTGCCAAGGGGGTTTGGTGCAACCGAAATGGGCAGTGGGCTGAGGTTCACTATCCTCCCTTGACAGAACCTGCTACCAAGCCCCGCACAAAGTAACGCTGGAGAGCAAAGAAGACGACCAAGGGTACTATGATGGAGATGAAAGCGCTGCTGGTCAGAATCTCCCAGTTATCTCCACGAGAACCCAGTAGTTCGCGCATCTTGGAGGTCAGAACGATCTGGTCATCACCCTTGCCCAGAAACACCAGCGCGACTAGCAGATCATTCCAGACCCATAGAAACTGGAAAATCGTGAACGACGCCAAGGCAGGCACTGACAGTGGAACCACGACTCTTGTGAAGGTCTGAAAATGAGAGGCGCCATCCATTCGAGCCGACTCAATGATGTCTCTTGGGAGCGAGCGGATATAGTTGCGTAGTAAATAGATTGCTAGCGGGAGCCCAAAGCCAGTATGAGCTAACCAGATGCCGACGTAAGACTTGGCAGAGACATCTAGCAAGGCGCCGATGTTGTTGTACATGCGTAATAATGGAATCAACGACATTTGCAGTGGCACAACCAACAACCCCACTACGACTACAAATAGGAACTGGCGTCCTGGAAACTGCATCCAGGCGAAGGCATAGGCAGCAAAGGCTGCGATAGTGATCGGGATGACTGTAGCTGGAATGGTCACTACGAAGGTATTCAGAAATGATTGCCCAATGCCCTCTGAGGTAAGTACTTCGAAGTAATTATCCAGTGTGAAGGTCGGGGGTGATTTAGCGACAAAGAAGATGCGTTTGCCACGCTTTTCTTCAATGGGTTGCTCAGATTCCCAGCGATATGAACCATCTGCCTTAACACGAATCTGACTCTGGTCCTTGAAGGTTAGTACTTCTCCTGCCTTGTAAGCAGCGAGATCTCGGAAGTTGGTGTTGAAGGTCAAAATGGTTCGCTTGGAATCATCCAGTAGATTTCCAGCAATCACGAACTTGCCACCTGTTTCCACCATTTGTTCACTGGTGCCAGTACGTCCTTGGCGATTCTGAACGGAGGTAGACAGCGCAGTCCACCAACCTGTGGCGGCCAGTTGGTCTTTGTCTCGGAAGGAACTCACCAATAAGCCCACTGTTGGTAAAATCCAGAGAATGACCAACAGCAGCAAGCCCAAGTGGACCATCAACTGTCCAGGAGTCAGGCGGATTCGCTTTGAGGTACTCATCGACCCTGCTCCTCTTCACGGAATTTTCGAATATTCCAAGCCATGATGGGAATCACGGCGAGCATAATGAACACAGCAATCGTACTACCTCTTCCGGAGTCACCACCTCCACGGAACATCCAGTCAAACATCAGGTTGGCAAGTACCTCGGTTTCCCACTGGCCGTTGGTCATTGCGAGCACAATGTCAAAAATTTTCAGCACAATGATGGTGATGGTTGTCCAGACCACAATGATCGTGCCCATAATCTGCGGAATCATGATCAGAAAGAAGATCTTTAGCTCACTGGCCCCGTCAATTTGGGCGGCTTCCAGTGTTTCCTTGGGCACTCCCCGTAAGGCTGCACTGAAGATGACCATTGCAAAGCCTGTCTGAATCCAGACCAGGATCACCATCAAAAAGAAGTTGTTCCAGAAGGGAATGGTGATCCAGGCCTGTGGTTCACCACCGAGTCCAACTGCGATCGCATTGAGGATACCGATCTGATCTGAGCCCGGACCCCGGAAGTCGTAGACGAACTTCCAGATCACGCTGGCTCCAACAAAACTAATGGCCATCGGCATGAAAATCAGCGACTTGGCAATTGTACCCCACCAGACACGATCCGCTAACACAGCGACAATCAATCCAAAGACTACGCTTAGTGAAGGGACGACTAGTAGCCAGAGAAAGTTGTTCCCAATGGATTGCAAAAACTCTGGATTTGCCAAAGCCCAGGTGTAGTTGCTCCAGCCTACCCAGCGTTCCCCAGTGAAGTCGTGGAAACTTAGCCAGACAGTCTCGAAGACTGGATAGACCAGATAAGTGAAAAGAAGAGAGAGTGCCGGCAATACAAATAGCCACGGCCGGATTGCGTGACGCAATTCATCACGACTTTCAATCTGGCCATTGGCAGTCTGTTTGTCACGAACCAAGGCTTCGAGCAATAGATTGGTACCCCAGAAATATAGCAGGCAGCTACTCACGCCTATAATAACGGCAATGGTCGCATCGAGTACCTGATCGAGCATGGCGATTCTTTTCAAAAAGAAGGAGAGGACCGGGCCTCAAGAGACCCGGTGTTGCAGCAAGGTGGGAGATCAGAGAATTACTTGATCGAGTCCCAGCTGTTCTGGATATTGTCGGCTACTTTCTGTGCAGAAGCACCACTGACGTAGAAGACCATCTGGCTCCAGAAAGATCCGGCACCAATCGCCCCTGGCATCAGGTCTGAGCCGTCAAAGCGGAAGGTCGTTGCATTCAGCAAGATCTCTCCCTGCTTGCGTAGTATTTCACTGGAGTACTTGTCTAGGTTGACTCCCTTGTGAGGTGTCAGGAAGCCGGCTCGAGCCATCCATATTTCGTGAGACATTGGATGCTGTAGGAAGCGTATGAATTCACGAGTGGCAGGGCTATCCTTGGTCATGGCCAACAAGGTTCCACCTCCAAGCACTGGATTTCCTAGCTGGGAAGCCTTGGAAGCGAATGGTGGGAAGTAGAAGAAATCTGCGTCCGTGCCGACTTGCACTCCGTCTGGGAAGAACGCTGGAATGAAACTGGCCTGGCGGTGCATGTAGCACTTGGGTGGTACGCTGAAGAGTCCTTGTGGACTGTCACGGAAATCTGTTGCTCCTACGGCACGAGTTCCCCCTTCAACATAGTCGTTGTTCTTGGCGAACTGACCGAAGGTTTCGATTGCATTGATCACACGCGGGTCATTGAATTTGATGGAGTTGGCAACCCAGCCGTCATAGACATCTGGAGTCTGAGTGCGGAGCATGATGTCTTCAACCCAGTCGGTTGCAGGCCAACCAGTGGCGTCACCTGAACCTAGGCCAATACACCAGGGAGTCCCACCGTCCTTGACAATCTGGTCGCTTAACGCAATCAGGTCTTCCATGGTCTTTGGAATCTCGTAACCATCAGCTTCAAAGTTTTCTGGAACGTACCAGACCAGTGACTTGACGTTGACGTTGTAGAAGAAGCCATAGAACTGGTCCTTGCCGCTCTTGTCAGCGTAAGTGCCCAGGTCAACCCAGGACTGTCCAGCAGCGTAGTTGTCACGTACCCAAGCAGCGGTATCATCACCTAGAGGTACCAATCCATCAATAGCTGCCATGTTGGCTGCAAGGCCGGGCTGAGGGAAGGCTGCTAGATTTGGAGGGCTTCCAGCCTTGATGTCAATTACAATCTGTTGCTCAAAACTGTCTGAACCTGCATATTCGATCTTAGCCCCGGTAGCTTTTTCGAAAGCTGCAGTGACAGCCTCAAAGCTCTCTTCGTCCGCAGTTAACCAAGGGCCAGCAATGGTAACCGTTTGACCACTGAGATCTGGACCTTTGTAGGCGCTATGCCCACCAGCGTGAGCAACTGAGGAAAGTGCCACAGTCGCCAAGGCTGCCAGCATTGCGTTCATTAGCCGGTTTGTTGTGTTTTTCTTGAGACTTTGAAGGGCGGTCCCGGCCAATAATAGGCCTTTCTTAGTCAATTGCTTGATCATCGACATTGTTTGTTTCTCCTTGTCGGATTGAGAAAAATGGCCCGGAACTCAGGGCCAAGCGATCACAGAGGATCGCCAGAACACGTCCCCACGTATACGTTGCAGGGTCGGTGTTTCGTTAGGTTCGTTACGGATCAGCTGTATCAAACGTTGCGCAGCTGCTATTCCCATGGATTCGTAGGGCAACTCCATGGTCGTCAGCGCAGGATAGAGGGTTTCAGCAATGGAACGGTGATTGTCGTAGCCTGCGATGGAAATGGCTTCTGGTACTGCCATCCCCTGAGTTCGTAGTACTCCGTAGATGCGCATTGCCATCTCGTCGTTACCACAACAAATTACGGTCGGAGGATCGGGAAGAGCTAACCATGATTGAATGATTTGCCACTGGAGTTGAGGTTCTTCTTCGCAACGCTCAAAATCACCACACTGTACCAAACCAAAGTCAAACGGCAACCCTGCCGCCTCCAAGGCTTTTCGGTACCCAGCAATGCGCAATTCCGTCGCAATGCACTCATGCAAACAAAGATAGGCAATGCGTCGGTGTCCTTCCTTGATCAAGTTCAAAACTAGATCACGTTGACCTTTTTGGTCGTCAGGAACAATGGCTGGTGTGTCCTGATCATCGAAGCAGTTCACAAGGATCATCTGTTGTCCTTGTGGAAGTGGAGGTAGTGAAATTCGCTGGTGTCGGTCTGCCACGTAGATCAGTCCCTCCACTCGGTACTGTAGGAAGGTGTTGATTAGTGTTGGAATGCGCTTAGCCAGCCCACCAGTGTCCGCAATCATCAGGGTAATTTCTTCATCTGCGAGTACTCGTTGTATACCTTGCACAATGAAGAGATCTGGCAGGCCATGTGGTTCACTAAGTTCTGAAGACTGTGACACTGCTCCAGTGATCAAGCCAACAATTCCGCTGCGATTGGAGCGCATGGAGCGGGCTGCCTTGGATGGTACGTACCCCAACTCGTTCATAGCTTGCTCCACTTGCTGTCGGGTCTCCAGACGAACAGGCGCATCACTGTTGATTACGCGGCTGACAGTCTTTGGTGAGACTTGCGCAGCTTTGGCTATATCGTAAATCGTGGGCAAGACGGCTTCATGCTAGTGGTTATGCTCTTTCTCAAGAAATTATGACATCGGTGTCATGACACCGATGTCATAAGATGGTGACCATTGATCGTATTGTCAAACATTTTTTAGAGGTGGGAAAGTCAGGTGATCTACAGACCTAGGTAAAGGCGATTTGGTTTTTATTGTGCAAGGTTGACCAGCGCGGTCAAAACCCAGTTAAAACCGCAGAATTCCTCAACAGTGGCAACGTGTGAAGGGTAGCGGCAAAAGGTAGTTTTTGCCCAATTCGACCCGACGCCCCAGACGAAGTAAAGAGATAGTGAACAAGGCCCTTGCCTCCATTTGCTGTTTAGCAAGTCTATTGTTTCTGAGTTACCAAAGTTTGCGGGCAGAAACTTCACTATGCTTGACTTGGGAGCCTACTTTGGTTTGTCCTGCTTTTGCTGGGGAAGTACTGCCAAGATCTCCTGAACTGATGCAACGTCAGGCCTTATCGCGGTTACAGGATCGGGAATGGCTGAGTACACCAAGAATGGTATTTTGGCCAGAAAAGTACCCAGATGAGCCAGCTTACTATGTTGAATCGAATGCCGCTAATCAGAACGAACGATTTTGGTATCACTTTGAGGCTGGTGGTGTCTGGCAGCAACTGCATTGGCTGATTTCCCAACCTTTTCTATACAGCGATGCAGAAAGTGGCCGTGGAGATTTACTAATAGGACTAGGACTACATAGCGATTTTCTACGGGAAAAAATCCATAGCCTTACTCTGGGTGGCGTGCGGTTGCCAACCGCTGACTCAGTGGTCGAACCGCGAGAATTTAATCAGCTTCTATTCGCTCAAAAACTGTTCTGGCAATTAGAGCCGGAGCAGGTGCTGTACCTCGGTGCTGGCTACATCCAGAAAGGTGAAGATCAGAAAAATTATGATCCTGGGGATGTGACTAGCTTTGATGTGGGCTTTGTAAGTCCTGTGACAAATCGTGATTTTCAATTGCAGGGCGGTTTCTCAATGGTCTGGCAATCTTCAGACACATTTCGAGATGCAGGATTGTATTCTAGGGAAAACCGAATAGATCTATTGTTAGGAGCTATCTTCTGGGAAAGATTACGCTTGGGCCTGCAATGGCCACTGCTGACTGATTCTGAATTTCGTCAACATTTTGACCGGCAACCTCTCGGGGAAGCTGGTTTCCACTTGCGCTTCTAAGAATATGCGGACCTGTTTCTCTCTCCGATGGGCACTGGGATTGGTCATTTTTATGTTGTTGATGGCTTGTACAGAGGAAACACCTCCACCAGCTCAGCAAGGAGGTACTCTGCAGGCTGAATTACAGTGGCTAACTAGTCGCAGTAACATCAGTAGTCCGTCACAATTGCCAGAAAATGTAGCATTGATTCGAGCAATTATTAGCGATGCATCAGGTGCCATTCTACGAGATCTGGATGGAAAACTACTAGACCGAACTGAGAAACGAGGGCAGGGGTATCTCTGGTTCAGCCGATTGTATAGTGGAACAAATCTGACTCTTGAAGTACGTGGCTATGATAACGATTCCCACTTGGTCTATCAGCAGCGTGAGGATGGTATTACTATCCAGCAAAATAAAATCACAGATCTTGGCCCGTGGACGATGGAAGAGACCGATACTGTTGCCCCATTTGATACGCGATTGATAGAACTAACAACGAATGAGTATGCGGGAATTACCAATGTTCAACTTAGTGCGAGAGACAACTGGGGTATATCTTGCTACTACATCTCTACATCACCAAATCGTCCAGCCTTGCCAACTTCTTCAAATCTTTGTTCTGCACCGTGGAAAAATGCTAATGGAGAACGATACTTCAGCACCATAGAGAATGTTGACCTAGGTTTAGATCTAGATCGTGAAATTATTTCTGCAGTTGAGACCGTTCCAATCTATGTTTGGTTTGTGGATGAGCCGAGACCAGTATCCGAAAGACGAATTTCCTTAGCCCAGCGAATGGATGTAGTGATCAATCATGGAGATGATGCTTTGCCTAGCGATCTTACAATCAATACAAGTTGGAGCAATGATCGAAATTCTTCCTATCAGTCTTCCAGTAATAATAACTTACTGATCGATTTAAGCGCGGTTGACGACTATGGATTAACTGCTTATTTGCTTAGTGACAATGTCAATGAGCTGACCCCAGCAATAGATGATCCCCACTGGGAGGCAATTGCTAGATGTCCAGAACAAGCCAACAAAAACTTAGTTTGTGTGACAGAAGATAATCTGTCCTGGAAAGACTATCCTTTGCCACCTAAGGAGTGGGAAGAGAAAGAGATAGAGTTTGAAAAGCAATCAGGTAATCAGCAATTGCGTTTCTGGGTTCAAGATACTGGGGGCCAAATCCGTTCCTCTAGTTCTCTAACAATCAATGGAGGTAATGCTGCCCCTCGTATTCTGAAGGTCGTACTTAATCAAGATGAGCGAACTACAAGTACGAGAAGTGTCCGCTTAGATATCAGTGCAGTAGATGATCAGAATATTCACAGTTATTACGTTTCACAAAGTACTACTGTGCCAACAAGTTCTAGCAATTGGGCGCCAACCGAGAATAGGCTCTGTGATCCTACCAAACCACAAATTTATTGTTGGACAGGTCACTTCACTTTGCCAACAAGTTCTAGCAATTGGGAACCAACCGAGAATAGGCTCTGTGATCCTACCAAACCGCGTGATCTTACCAAACCACAAATTTATTGTTGGACAGGTCACTTTACAGATCAGAACTCATCGCGTGGTTTACAAGAAGTGCATGTATGGGTGAGGGATAATAATTATCAAGTGAGCGATAAAGCAACAGCGACTATTGATTATATTCCTGAACCGGGTTTTGAGCACCAGGTATGTTTGGGTAGTAACTGTGGACTAAAAATTTTTGAACCCAGTAAAAATTACAGTCTAAGAATAGCATTGACTGGTGAACCAGCAGATGATGTTCCGATAGTTGTGTCTACGGATTCTGAAAAGCTTTTTGATAATGCGACTTCTAGTATTGCTAGGCACACCTTCCAGCAAGAAACATGGTCCTCAGTTTGGGAACTAAACTTTACCACTCCTGCCAACTTGAGCAGCCGTCCTGCTTTGATCTACTTAGATTTTACTGTAAATAACCCGGTTGCTCACGATTACGAGTATTCTCGCTTAGGTCAGTATATTCTCAATACGTTGAACTACTAGCTTGTTCCCCATCCAGACCTCACTCAATCTCTTCTTCTCGAACAGCCCTTGACAGTGCTAGTCAAAAAGTTAGGCTCACGCACTTCAGATTGAAGGTGATCTGAAGTTATTGTTCCACCTCATTTCTCTAGAGGAAGTCTATGAAGAATGCTCGACTATCTTGGCAGTGGTTCGCTATCAGTCTTGTCTTACTGATGTCGTTAGTTGCAACAGCGTCTGCTCAATCAACATGGGATGCCATCAAGGATCGTGGTTCGATCCGTGTAGGAGTCACCGAGGCTCCTCCCTGGTTTTCAAAGAATCCAGCCACCGGAGAGTGGGGAGGATTAGGCTCAGCTATCGGTAAACAGATGGCCAAGGAGATGGACGTGAAATTTGAGCCTGTCGAAGTGACTTGGGGCACGGCTGTCGCGGCTCTGCAAGCAAACAAGATTGATGTGATGTTCGTTTTAGACGCCACTCCCAAGCGTGCTCTTGCCGTAGATTTTCCAGCCCAACCGTTGTTGTACTATGCGTTGGCTGTGCTTGCTGATGATGACTTGAGCATCAAGACTTGGGAAGATCTCAACAAGTCTGGGGTTAAGATTTCTGTGACCCAAGGGACGACAATGGACACCTATGTGTCATCGCGTCTGAACAAAGCAGAGATCCTTCGTTTTCCGAGTAACGGTGAATCTGTCGCGGCGTTCCAGTCTGGTAGAGTCAATGCAGTCTCGCTGTTCCATCCCCCGTTGATTGCGATGCGCAAGAAGATTGGCCGGGGGCAAATTGTCCTGCCCTCTCCGATTCGCCAATCTGCATCTTCAGCAGGTGTCCGAATGGAGGCTGACAAGCGCTGGAGGGACTGGGTGAATACGTCGATTGCATACTACTACAATACAGGACAGACACAGGTTTGGTATGAGGAGTTTCTACAGGAGTTTGGTGTAGATCCTTCTTCAGTACCAGCGATTCGCCGAGAGCAGTGGTAGGGAACAAAAGCTAATGCATTCCTGCTCTGGTATTGTATTTTGTAAGCACACCCTGGGGTAGGAAGCTTTCGAACAAAAAGGTGCTCAGCGTCATCACTACTTCTGAACTACAAGCCTATTGGATTCTGGTGCCACCAGTGTTCGAAGGGAGAAGAATAGAGAATGCGGTCGATGGTTTCGTCTGTAACTCTTGGAAACTTGGAACCTTCCACAAGCTGGTTGACGTTTTTGAGGCCACTGATGGATTCTTTCAGCGTGGTGAACGGATAGTCAGTGCCGAAGAAGATCTTATCTGTAACCAGATATTCCTGAGCCGTGATCAAGATGTTGTAGTATTGCCAGGGACGATAAAAGAGAGCTGAAACCTCCGCGTAGACATTGGGGTTTTTGCGGATCACGATGACACACTCTTCGTACCAGGGATGCCCCATGTGGGCGAGGATGATCTTTAAATCCGGATACTTCTGTGCGATAGGATCTACGTGGATTGCACGCCCCAACTCTAGAGGTGAATTGTGGGCAAACGTTGTTCCCATGTGCAGCGTCAGCGGCAGATCTTTTTGGATACAGTAGCGATAGAGTGGATCCATTCTAGGATCGTCCAGTGGCACGCCATTGTAGATCGGCCCATACTTGACGCCCTGCAAACCATGATCTTCAATCACGGCTTTCAGCTTTTCGAGGGCTTCTTCTTCCCTCGGATCAAAGTAGGCAAAGCCCACAAACTTGTCCGGATACTTCCGAACAGCCTTGACCACCGTGCTGTCTTCCCCTTGAATTCCCACTGAATCTCCATAGCGGGGAGAGAAGATGATCACCTTGTGCGCAGGCTCCATCGCTGCAAAGATAGAGTCTGCATCTGTTGGGATCAACAGTTCTCCGGGCCGCACTCTGGCAATTTGCTCTAAGTAGCTTTGGGAGTAGTGGGCCGGATCCCAGATGTTAACATGGCAATCTACAATTTGTCGTTTTCCGCTCACAAGATCCCATGCTCTTCAAAGGTCTTGGCTAGGCTTACCCCGTTCTCCAACATGCCACGTACTTGATTTTCTTCCCTCACTTTCTGTAGTGCCTTCTCTACAACTTCTGCTGTGATTTGTTGGGGTACGATCACCACTCCGTCCACATCACCAAAAATGAAGTCTCCGCTGTTGACGCTGACTCCGTGAATTTTTCCGGGAACGTCATACCACATCAGCTTGCCTCGATGCTTACTGTCAAGAGGTCCGATATTTCCGGCAAAGACAGGAAAGTTCATCTGGCGAATACGCTTGACGTCCCGAACGGAACCATCTGTCAGGCATCCAGCAGCTTTCAGGTACTGTGATCGGGTGGAGAGCAGTTCTCCCCAGGGTGCAATCTCATGGTGCTGATGACAGAGCAGAACAGCGACTTCATTGGGCTGGAGGCTGTCGATCAGAGCAATCTCATGCTCGTAGACATTCACCTTTTCATCGTCATGATAAATCTTCATGTAGATGCCAACTCGTGCTAGCCCACAGAGAATCATGCCATCATCTAGAGGACGAATCCCCGAACTCAGTGCCTGGTTCAGGTAGCCCATGCTGTCCATAGTGTCTGAGATCACAGCGCTGTAGAGGGTATGCTTCAATTCTTGGAAATTCATATTGGCTCAATTGGGATAGTGACAGGAAACCAGGTGTGGTTGAGTGAGTTGGGTAGCATCACTGAGCTGTGGAGATTCTCCCATGCAGCGTTGTTTTTCTGGTTCTGAGAGAGACTTGAATTTTGGACATCGTGGATGGAAAGCACAGCCTGATGGCGGAGAAACAGGATTTGGTACATCACCTTCCAAGACAATCCGGTCGCTCCTCCGATCCAGATCCGCAATCGGAATCGCAGACAATAACGCCTGAGTATAAGGGTGGCGTGGTGTGTGGTAGAGAGCTTCACTCTCCGCCAATTCGACGATCTTGCCCAGGTACATCACAGCAACACGGTCACTGATGTATTCGACCACACTCAGATCATGTGTGATGAAGATGTAGGTCAAGCCCCGAGCTTCCTTGATCTCTTGCAATAGCTGGAGCACCTGGGCCTGGATCGAAACATCGAGCGCACTGACTGCCTCATCACAGATGACGATCTCAGGGTTGACGCATAGAGCCCGGGCAATGCCAATACGTTGCCGCTGTCCACCTGAAAACTCGTGGGGATAGTTATCCATCTGTTCACGGCGCATGTTGACCGCTTCCAGCAGATCTCCAATGATCTTGCGACGCTCCGCTTTGGTCTTCACCCCATAGAGCTTGAGTGGGTCCTGTAGGGAACCAAAAACAGTGAAGGCCGGATTGAGGGAGGAGTGCGGATCCTGAAAGACAATCTGTATTTTTTGACGGATGTGCTTGAACTCTTCAGGACTCAAGTTGAGCAAGTCGAAGGTTTGCTCTCCTTCGTGATAGAGAATCTGTCCACCAACGGCTCCCACGAGTTGAATGATGGATTTTCCCAGCGTGGTTTTGCCACAGCCACTCTCTCCGACTAGCCCTAGAGTCTCTCCCCGATAGATCTCTAAGTCCACACCATCAACCGCCTTGACGTGAGCAGTAACGGTGCGTAATAGCCCTTTTCGGACAGGAAAATAGGTTTTTAAGCCATTGATGTGTAGGATCTTTTCTTGGCTAGGCATGGCTCAGCACCTTTTCACTGTGCCAGCAGAGTGCGTCGTGGGTTGCGCTGATTGACTGAGAATCGGGAAAAGTGTGGCACCGTTCGGTAGCGTAGGGGCAACGGGGTTCAAACTGACATCCTTTGGGACGTTGATAAGGATCGGGGGTTGAGCCCTGAATTGGGGTAATTTGCTGTTGTTTCCCCTTGCCCAGGATCGGGATCGACTTCAGTAATGCCTCGGTGTAAGGATGCGCAGGATGCCGAAGTACATCATCGACTGTTCCTTGTTCCACGATATTGCCCATGTACATTACCGCCACGTGATCCGCCAGTTCAGCAACGACTCCCATATCATGAGTGATTAGGATCACGGCAGTGTTGTGCCGCTGCTTGAGTTCATCAATCAACTCAAAGATCTGGGCTTGAATAGTGACGTCCAGTGCTGTGGTGGGTTCATCAGCAATCAGAATCTTGGGCTTGCACGACATCGCCATGGCGATCATCGCCCGCTGCCGCATCCCTCCTGAAAACTGGTGAGGGTAATCATCCACTCGCTGTTCGGCCAGGGGAATTCCCATTTGGCGCAGCAGATCAATGGAAGTCTGCTTGAGTTGAGCAAGCGTGTTCTTCGAATGGTATTGCAGTCCCTCAGAGATCTGAGATCCAATACGATAAACGGGATTCAGCGCCGTCATCGGATCCTGAAAGATCATCGAAATCTCTGCCCCACGCAATGCTCGCATTTCTGGCCCATTCCGCTCCAGTTGATCGATGCGGATGTTGCCTCTTTCGGAATGATAGACGATCTCTCCAGATTCAATCCTGGATAGCTTGGGGAGCAGTTGTGTGATGCTGGAAGCCGTGATGCTTTTGCCACAGCCACTTTCCCCGACAACGCAAAGGGTCTTTCCGCGATACACATCGAACGACACCCCATCGAGGGCCTTGTTGCAGCGGTTGTTCACATAGATGTAAGTCTTAAGATCCTTGACACTCAAAACCTTTTGATCAGCACTCATCCTCAACCCTGCATTGTGGGATCTGTGGTGTCACGCAGGCCGTCTCCCACAAAGTTGATGGCTAGCACAAAGAGTGAGATGGTCACCGCAGAGGGAAGCCAGACCCACCAGTAGTTCTGTAGAATTCGTAGGTCCTGGGCGACATTGAGGATATTTCCCCAGGTTGGGATGTTGAGGGGAACACCAAGACCCAGAAAACTGAGCCCTGCTTCCTGCAGGATGAACATTGCTGTACTCAGCGTGATGTTGACCATAATCGGTCCGAGGGCGTTTGGTAGGATGTGCTTGAAGCAGATGGTGAAGGTATTCAGACCGAAAGCACGAAGTGCCTGGACGTACTCCTCCTCACGTAGAGAAAGCATCTGGGCGCGGGTTAGTCGATAAAGGCTGCCCCAACCCGTCAGCGTGAAGATGATGATCAGGTTCATCAGGCTTTGTCCGAGGATTGTTACCAGCATCAGCACTAGAATGATCTGGGGGAAGGACATGACTACTTCAGAGATTCTTAGAAACGTGCTGTCCCACCAGCCGCCTTTGTAGCCAGTGTACGCACCAATACTGACACCGATGAGAGCGGCTCCCAAGGCACTGCCCAACCCCACCAGGATCGAGATCTGACCCCCATAGATGATGCGGGCGAACACATCTCGCCCAATTTTGTCGGTACCAAGAATATGGTCCGCACTAGGTGGTTTGAGCATCATCCGCAGGTCAACTTTCTGGGGATCATACTGAGTCACAAGCGGAGCAAAGACGGAGGCCAGGATCATGATGGTCACAAAAGCCAGACCCAACACAGCTAGCTTATTACTAGCTAGCTTATTCAGGGCTCGGTTACTCGAGGGTGCTTTGAGAGTTCCTTGCTCGGTTTTCTCTCGGAGGAGATCGAATTTTTTGTCTAGCCGAGTTGGACGGCGAGTCATTATTTTGGCGTCACTCAAGTTTTATTCTCGGGTCTAGCAGGGCGGTCAGCAGGTCAATCAGAAAACTGGCAAAAAGGACTGCGGTCACAGACAGAAAAGAAATCATCATCACCAGCGGATAGTTCTGACCCCGAACAGCGTTGACAAACAAGTCACCAATACCAGGCCACTGGAAGACTTGTTCGATAATTACTGTCCCACCAATCAGCATTGGCAGACGAAAGCCAATGAGCACAACTACAGGAATCAGAGCGACGCGGAGACCATGAATAAAATTGACCCTCCACTCAGGGACTCCCTTGCTGCGAGCGGTCCGAATGAATTCTTTGTTCAGAGAGTCAAGCATACTGGATCGGGTGTAGCGCATTACTCCAGCAGTCATGATTAGTCCCAGTACCATGGAGGGCATCACTAGGTGTGGCATGTGATCCCAGTAACTGTCGTAACCAGGCATCAGGCGTTTGCCTACCGGAAGCCATTCCAGTTGTAGCGCAAAGACAACTAGAGCAATCAGGCCAAAAATGAATTCGGGAATAGAAACGCCAATCATGCCAAAGACAGTCAGCGAGTTGTCCATCAGAGATCCTCGCTTCAAGGCACTGATCGAACCAAGGATAACGCCAAAAAGAGTTGAAAATAAGAGGGCTGCAATTGACAACTCTAGAGTTGCAGGAATGCGTTCCAGAACAAGTTTGGAAATAGGCACTCCACTCGCCAAGCTATAACCAAAATCTCCTTGCAGAATGCCACCTAGCCAATAGAGGTAACGGACAATAAACGGATCGTTTAAGCCCAAGGCTTCCCGCATTGCGATCAACTCTTCTGGTTTCAGATCAGCAATAGCCTCAGGAGGCAGTAGGTAGGAGAGGATATCTCCTGGTGTTAGTTCCAACCCCAGATAGATAAGGAAGCTGATTCCCAATAACATGGGAATCAGGTAGAGCAGCCGTCGAGTGAAGTAGACAAACATGAAAATTTAGACCCAACACCTGCCTTGAAGACAGATGTTGGGTTGGTTGAGAGGCTTAGTTTTTCGCGTACTTGTTGAACCAGACCATCCGTGTATACGGGATGTCTGCCGGAATGACACGCATGTGGTCCATCTCTTCCAAGGCTTTGACGTCAGCCACGTTCTTGGTGAACCCATAGTCAAGGGATCCGGCCGAGGCGTTCTTGACGAGATTAGCATCGTTATCCTTGCTGGGATAGGCGACGATCTCATCAATACGGGCAACACCTTCGTGGAAGTTCTCAAATGGAACCATGATCAGGTAGTCGTTCATTTTGACTTCCTGGACTTTGTAGGGACCAGAGCCTACGGGGTTTTGCCAGAAAGGGTGCTGCTGGAACTTGGCAGGATCAACATCTTCTAGATACTTGCGCGGCAAAGGAGCCCACTGAGTGAAAGTCAGTAGAACATTTGGATCCACTTGAGCAAAAGACAAGGTGATCTTGTTGCCACTGATAGCGATTCCGGAAACGCTGGATGCAGAGCCATTCATGAAAGCTTCTGCACCTTCCAGATAACTGAAAGTTGTCTTGAAGATCGGCATGATGTTGGGGACTTTGAGAGCCAACTCAATGTTCCACTTGATCTCTTCAGCAGTGATTGCTGAACCATCGTGCCACTGGAGGCCATTCTTCAGCTCAAATGTCAGAGTCTTGGCGTCTTTGCTCAGGTTGTAGTACTTGGCCATTTTTGGCCGGGTTGGTGCCAATCCACCATCGCAGCTGATTAGCCGATCAAACAGCACTTTGTTCGTGATGAACAGGCCTGGATTGAACCAGGGATGCTCAAAAAATTCCATTGGGCCAGTATTGGTGTTCATCACCATTTTGCCGTTGGCGTCGGGCTCTACGGTCCATTTGGTGACATCCCAATCATAGTTGTACTGTGGATTGCCGTAGATTCCACCGTTGCGATTCAGCTTATTGCTCTCATAGATGAAAGCTTGCTGATAGTAGAGAGGAAGCGTGAAGAGTTCCGTCTGCATGTAATCTTCCATCTCGAAGAAGATCTTTTTTTGAGCAGCGATGTCTGCGGTACTGGTCAGCACATCAATCATGCTGTCTACCTTGGCATCTGCTGGTGAGATGGACATATCTCCGGTCTTGTAACGGCTGAAATACTCTTGTAGTGCCAGTGGTCCATGGGCTCCATAGGCTAGATCCCACTTCACGGCAGAGGGGCCATTCTGCGGATCCTTTGGTGCAGTCCAAAGCTGGGCACCAACGTCTCCTTCCAGTTTACGGAAGTTCATCTTGACACCGACATCACTCAGATAGGCTTGAATAGCGGTCATCAAGTCGACTGTTAACTGATCACTGTAGTAGTAGACCATGTCGAGTTCCTGGCTCGAATTCCAGTTGGCTTCTTTCAGCAACTGGCGCGCCTTGTCCGGATCATAGGAATACTTGGGTAGACCAGGCTTTTTGAAGGGGCCGTTCGGGATGTGGCTATCTGCAACGATGGCCTTGCCTTCGAGCAAGGTCTCCTGAATGGTGTCCATGTCAATCGCATAGGCAATCGCTTGACGGACCCGTGAGTCTGAGAGTGGATTGCTGTTCTTGGGCATCGCCAATAGCTGAGTAGCAAAACAAAGCGTGACGACGAGTGGTAGAAGAAATCGGATTTTCATCGGTTACCTCGCTTGAAAATTAACAGTAAAAAAATCATCAAGAAATCAATGCTTCATAGGCAACTCCTTTTCGTTGCGTTGTTGATTGGAGGTCTATCAATTGACCAATCGGGCAAAACCCGTTTGCTTGGTTTCGAACGCATCCTGATTATAAAACTGCCCTGACTTCAACTGCTGATTGATTTGGTCAAAGCAGATTTCTGCTTTCTCAAAGTAGTGATCTAGGTGTCGATCTTGATGGGCAAAGGTAGGATTGAAACTAGATCCAGCCATGATCCCCTGCTGCAGCATCAAGCGAGTGAACAGGGTCATGATGCGGTTGGCCTGTTCATGCTCAAAGCCAAGTTGCACCAACTCTGGGCGTCCCTTGAAAAAAGTTGGTAGCTGGCAGGACTGTCCCAGCTCCAACCAGCGTTTCATGAAGCATCCACCAATCCGTTGCAGGTGTGCTGGCACATCCAAGCTCATCATCTTTTCCACAGCAGCCAGTGCGGCAGTAGGCCCAATAGATTCAGACCAATAGGCGCTGGAGATGAAGGTACGCTCAAAAAATTTCATCTCAGCGGTTTGTCCAATCACTGCGCCCATGGGATAGCCGTTGCTCAAGGCCTTGGCAAACACCGCAAGATCAGGTGTTACGTGGTATTTCAGATGAGCCCCTCCCAAGCAAAGCCGCCAGCCGATCGAAATCTCGTCAAAAATCAGCTTGGTTCCATGTTGTGTGGCTAACTGGCGGACTTTTTCCAGGAATTGGTTTTTAGGTTCAACTCCGCGAGTCGTTTCCATCACAACCGCAGCCAATTGGTGATGAGCGAAGATTTCTTCTAGTTCGGCTAGCTGGTTGTAACGAAACGGGAGCGCTGTGCCTTTCAAACCGGCAGGGACTCCCAGTGGATCCAATCCAGGCAGCAGATGGTCTTGTAAGCCATTCGGACCATCCTCCAAATTGACGGCTAGATACCAGTCATGCCAACCGTGGTAGCCGCAAATCGCCACCTTGTCTCGACCTGTGACAGCCCGGGCAATCCGTACAGCCATTGTCATTGCTTCCCCACCAGTTCGAGCATAGCGGACCATTTGAGCCCAAGGATGAATCTCCAGCAGGCGCTCTGCCAACCGAACTTCATCATAGTTGGACAAGGAAGACATGGAACCCAATTGAACTCGGCGTAGCACAGCGTTGTTCACATCAGCATCAGCGTATCCAAGTAGGCAGGAGAGCACCGCGTTGGAAGCCATGTCAAGAAAACGGTTTCCACTCTCATCAATTATCTCACAACCTGTTGCCTGGGTGTAGTAGGCAGGCCAGTAGCTGGGTGCCATCAACTCAGGTTTTTTGCTGAGCAGTTGAGTACCTCCAGGAATCATAGTTTTTGCCAATTCATATTGCTCCAGGTTGTGTTTGCTCTCATAGGACGCGCCTAAACCTAACAGGTGGGAGGCATTTTTGTAAAAGATATATTCTAGATCGGAATCTTTTAGCGAGCATAGCTGCGCGGCAACCTGCATTGCTAGCAAGGACTCAATGCCCACCAGCGTGAATTCTCCAAAAGAAGAATCCTGACCAGTTGACGAATTTTGGTTCAACCACCTGAAGCCATTGGCGAGGCTGATAGCTTTTCCTCGCATTTGGGAAACAGGATAATCCGAGCCGTACATCAGCCGAGTGATGCCGGTTGCGCGGATGATCGCTTCCATGGAGGTTGGTTCACAGACCGCAGAGCTATCAAAAAAGACGTTCTCAAACTGTCGTACTGCGTTCAGTCCCTCTATTGTATTCTTGGCAGCAAATCCCCGGGCACAGTGAGCCAGAACCAATTTGGCATTCTTGAAGCGAGATAGCCGATCGTGTAAGTAGCTCAGGTTGTTTGGATCACTCAGCGCCTGCGCTTTCACCAGGTGCAGCATGATGATCAGATTCTGTTGATCAGCGATCTCCCAGGCCCAGTCAGGTAGGAACTCTTCGATGTCTGCATCAAAGGTATCGCTGCGAGAGGCGTAGTGGTGGTAGCACTTGAAGCCATGGAAGGAATGCTGCTGTACAGTTTCACGTACTTGATCTGGATCATCAGTTGGTCTAATGATCATCAATCCATGAACAAAATCGTGCTTATGCGATTCCTGAAAAATGTGTTCATTGGCTGCAGCAAAAGGCAGGTCTTTCAGCGGAAATGGAAAAGAAAGGTACTGCTCTACTCGCTGCTCCAGCCAATGACTCATGGTTGAGCGAAGCGTCACGCCATCTGCTTCGACGGTTGTGGGTATTTTTTGTGAATCAGTCAGGCTGTACAAGTGCGTGTGGATATCAATGATGCGATTCGGCAAAAAATCAGAGAGTGTCTGCACAACCTGCTGGTCTGTGGCAGTGAATACATGTTGACTCGGATCCAATAGCTGATGTTGTGCTGTAGAAAGCGCTACCATGCGGTCCAGCCTCCATCGATGACAAGATTTTGTCCGGTCATGTAACTGCTGGCTTGACTAGCCAGAAACACAACAGCTCCTTTCAATTCATCTGGTTTACCCATACGTTTCATTGGGCTTTTCTTTTCAAGGCGCTGCACCATCCCCCTGGGAGCACTGGGAGCTGGAAATGGACCAGGGCTCAGACTGTTGACCCGAACTCCCTTGGAAGCCCAATAGACTGCCAAGTGTCGCGTCATCTGCAGAATGCCTCCTTTCAAGGTGTGATAGGCCACAGGACTAGCTGGAGAAACACCCTCATACGCATCAGGATACGACCCCACGGAACCATACATGGAACCCAGCATAATGATCGAAGCCTGCCGTTGTTGGGCAACCGCCAAATCACAGATAGCCTTTGCCAGGAAAAAGTAGGCTGAAGCATTGGACAATTGAACCTTGAATTCTTCTTCTGTGACTGAATTCAGGTCGGCAGAAAGTGGGAAGTGACCGTTGTTGATCAACGTATCAATCCTTCCGTATTCTGCTTGAACTCTTTGAACCCCAGCCTGACGGGAAGTCTCATCCAATTGATCCAACTGAATTCCCAAGTGAGTCTGCTGCACTGGTCTTGGCAATTGCTGAGCAAATTGAACAGCTTTATCCTCCTCACGACTACTGACCACCACACTCGAACCAGCTTCGGCCAAGCCCTGCGCAAGAGCTTTCCCCAAGTGGCCACAGGCACCAGTCACCAAGCTCACGGTATCGGTGAGATCAAACAATTGTTGGATGGTTTTGCTTCCATTTTGGATGCTGCTCATTCAACAACCTCTGCCAAACGAAGCTCTTGTTGAATGAATGGTTTTGCACTTTGTTGATAGGCCTCAAATCTTTGCTGATTGCGCTGACAAGTGCTGGATTTAAACACCATCGCTAGAGCAGCTCGGTTTCGGTCTGTGGTTTGGTTACTGCCGGCCCAATGGATCGTCTCTGCGTGATGAATAACGGCATCTCCAGGATTTGCAGTGATGGCAACTCCAGTTCGTTGATCTTTTTCGGTGAAATCCACAATCGTTTGGGAGAATCCTAGATTGTTCGAGAGCCGATGGGGTCGGATACCCTGTAAATGAGAGCCTGGAATGAAGTGCAAGCATCCGGTCCGTTGGTCTGCATGGTCTAGGGCCAACCAGATTGTGAGTGCCTGAGGAGGCTCAAAACAAAAATAAAAATTATCCTGATGAGGTGGTGTCTCGTGAAAATAATTGGGTGGTTTGTTGAACCACTCCAACGCCAATGCAGGTTCAACTTTCTCATTTAGTAAAGTACTAGCTAAGGAACTCCACTTCGAGTTGGTTGAATAGCTTTTGAAAAAATCATCTTCTTCAATGCGGTGGAGTTGCTTCAGCGAGCTTTTGTCATGCTTGTTGGCATAAAACGCATGCTCATAATTACGTTTTTGATGAGTGATTTCGATCAGCCTTTCAAGGTTTATTTGCACAGTTTTTAGTTCATTAGTGTCCAAAAAATTTGGAACGACAACATAACCGTTTTGTTGAAATGATTCTTTGAGTTGAGCAATATCTAAACTCATAGTGCTCTCACTTGGGCCACAGATGTGGGGTGATTAGCTGAAAATCCAAATCGTATGAGACTGCGTTGATTCTTTTTAGTATATCTCTATCTAAGGGACCTCGCTTGAACCAAGCTAAATTGTTCTGAAACTGCAGGAGTGATTCTGCACCAAGAACGACATAACTTGGTAAGTAAGATAGAATATATCGCAGGGCTAATTCATGAATACCCATTCCAAAATTTTGAGCAATCTGATTGAGTTGCTCAAGTAAGGATCTCAACGGTCTATGAAATACAGAGAGAACCTGCGGCATAATTGAAAATAGTCCCTGTAGATAAATGCTCCGAACAATGATTTGCTTTTCTGCAGTGTTATCCAGAATATTTGGAACAAGATTTCTACGATCCAAAAGATTCGCTGGTATTTGAAGCAACCCTAAATTCTCGTTTTTCAAGATTTCACTATTGAATGAAGGATCATGTCCAGTGGATAACCCAATGTGCTTGCAAAGACCTGCTTCTTTGATTTTTCTCAATTCTTCCAAATACAAATAATCTGATTCATTGCGTATTAGAAGGCCAAATAAATGATCTGTTTTTAGCCTGTTAATTGATTCTTTTACAGAATCATCAATTGATGCTTGTGAATCTGTTTTTGTTCGTTTTGGAATTTTGGTAAAGACCTTAACTTGCTGATGAATTCCCAACTCACCAAAAATCTTTCCTAAGACTTCTTCACTACTCCCATAAGAAATCGCTGTATCATAGTAGAGAATTTCATTTGTTGTTGCACATTCAATGATTTCTCTAATTGTTTTCTCACTTGGTTGACCTGTTGAATTGGCAATACCGTAGTTCATACCGAATTGGGCTGTACCAATGATGAGTTGGGTCATTTTATTTAGCGCAGTATGGTTCTGTTTACTTGTTTGATGTCAGAGCCATATTTTGAGCAGGGATAATGTTAGAAATATTTTATCCAGAACTAAGCTACTCACCAAAAATCTGACCAAGTTGCTTTGCTCGACTACGCAGCCCGTCCATGATCAGTTCAAAATCTCCAGCAAATGGGAAGATCTGGCAACCTAACGCCAGAGCTCTCTTGGCGTCTTCTTCGTTACGGATAGGACGACCCCAATGGATACCATATTTTTTTGCAGCCTTACTGATGATGATGTCAACTTCGTCCAGGGTGTTCGGATTCTCCATGTGTTTGTAGCGTAGACCCAGATCTCCAATACCGATGAAGAGAGCATCCACACCCTTGACAGAAGCGATCGTATCGATGTTTTCGACTGCAGCTGGAGTTTCAATCTGAACCACTAAAAAAGTCTCTTGGTTGACCAGATTGGTATAGTCGAAATTTTCTTGTTCATGAAAATCTACCATGAATCCACAGTCCAAGCCGGCTCCATCAATCCCACGATCACCCAGTGGGGGGAATTTTACAGCATTGACCAGATTTTGCGCTTTTTCTGCGTCAGAAACGTGGGGAATCATTAGCCCTGCGGCCCCATCCTCCAGATAGCGGTACAACTTACTTTTCTCCAGCGTGCTGGGTCGCACCATCACATCAATATCATGCAAATGGCTCATGGTAAGTAGTGACTGCACCTCACGATCATCGAAAGCACGGTGCTCCAGATCTAGCCAGATGCAGTCATAGCCAAAAACGGCAGCATGTTTCAAGAATGAAGGCACGTAGTGCTGCAGTGCACAAAATTTGGCAGGCTGTTGATTCTTCCACTTCGCGAGAGTTTTGCTTTTTCTCATAAGGGGCTCTTTTCAAAAGAAGGATGGATGATTGATCTTTAAGGTCATTGGAAGAATCTCAGATCTTGTTCTCCTCGCGGAGGTCATTGGCGAGTTGTTGTTGATAGGCAGCATGGGCTACCTCATCCACTTTCGCACTCGCTGCGTAGTAGATGAATCCGATGGCTTTCCTGGTACGGGTAGACCGATTCTTGTCCGCTGAATGAATCGTCATGGCGTCGTGTACTAGTAAATCGCCCGGTTGAGCTTTGATTTTCACTAGTTGGGCTTGGTCTTCAGGACTGGGGAAGTCAGCAATTCCCTGGCTGAATCCCAAGGTTTTGGTACGCTGATGCTTCCTCACTCCAAGCCGGTGAGATGACCTCACATAACTGATACAGCCATTTGATTCATCTACTTCCTCCAGAGCCAGCCACATGGTCAGAGCCCGACAAGGGTTGAGCATGAAATAATAGCCATCTTGATGTGCAGGAGTGGCCGAACTGTGCTTTGGTGGTTTGTTGAAATACTGAATATTTTTTGGAATCGGCTCTTCTTGGAGAAGCTCTTGGGCTAGCTCATAGACTGTTCCTACGGAAATCAATTGCTGAAAGAACTCTTCCTTGTTTTCCAGATGCTGGATTTGCTTCAGTGAGGTTGGGTCTGCCTTGTCCTCATAATAGATTTCTTCACTGCGAAAGGTGTTGATCTTATCCATCACCTTCTTGAGCGCCTGCTTGGTAGCGTCGAGCGCTGATTCTTCCAAATAGCGAGGTAAGTGAAGATACCCATCTGCTTTGAATGACTCGATTTGCTCTTCAGAAATAGCCCTCATCCTTATTCAACCGATGGAACTTGAAGTCGGATTTTATAGGAACGATGGAGATGCTGGTTCATAACCACCATTGCGGCCTCTGCGTCTTTCCTGAGGATCGCTTCATAAATGCTTTTGTGCTCCTGATAAACCATTGTGTCGTGTTCATTCTGGTTACTGACAGGCGGTCGGCTGAATAATAAATTACGAAT
>JACLAD010015186.1_pt1:12500-91114 | contig 91114 bp, 73 predicted proteins | sample 8027901 | NCBI WGS metagenome assembly JACLAD01 (sample SAMN15725071, study PRJNA655200) | protist metagenome | isolation source: fluorescence activated cell sorting (FACS) single amplified genomes of... | place: Spain: Blaines Bay Microbial Observatory, Mediterranean Sea | collected... | reverse complement strand
TGCCACAACTGGAGCAGACAACTACACCGTTTACTTCAGCACAGACAACTCCTCGTTCACTGCAATCTCTCCTGTTGTCACAGGAACCAGCTATACGCACACGGGATTATCTACCTCCACAACCTACTACTACTACATCAAAGCAAATAACACCGCAGGTACAAGTGGAGAATCAGGTCGTGCCAGTGCTACTACATCAGCAGCACCCGGAATCACTCTCTCTGCCACAACCGCTACTGTTCGGGAAAGTGGAGTCCGTGGAGATATGTTATGGACAAAAGTCTTAGGCAATTTTCCAACTGCGTTAGAGCAACATTTTCTAGACCGGAACGTCATTGATTCTGAAATGAATGTCATTTCAACTGGACAAACACAGAGATCAATTATCGCAACAAACGCAGGTTATTATGACATGATGATGATGAAGCATGGCCCGTCTGGCGAACTCATCTGGCAAAAACAATTTGGCTCCAGTCATCTTGAAGATATAGTAGATGTTGCTGTAGACAGTAATGATAACATTTATGTATTTGGATATACTAAAGTAGCCAATGGTGGGACTTTTGATGGTGTAACCATCTCAAAGTCAGGAAGTTCAACATATGCCTATCTTTGGCTCTTAATCAAATATGATAAAGATGGGAACAGGCAATGGATCACGCAGATTGATAAGTCAGGTAGTAACGGTGGTTATGGTCATCCAAGAGCAATGGACATTGAGGGAAGTTCCATCTATGTAGCAGGATATTCATCCGCTGACAATGTAAATCAAGTAGAGAAGTATGACTTGAATGGCGTCAAGCAGGGATCAACAATCAACCTCACTCCTCCAACACATAGTAGTTTTACTTCAAGTACTAACCCAATACCGTTTATTAATGATTTAGACGCCACTCCAAATGGAGTCTTTGTTACAGTCTCAAAACGAGGAACAAATCCAATCATAAGAGCTAAATTAACTAAGCTGGACAACAATCTAACAAGTGAGGTATGGCAAGTTGATCATCCCGGCAATTATGAATACTATTCAGTTAAAGGAATGCCGAATGGTAATATTGTTGCTCACTCAAGAGAAACTTGGGCAGATCCCGAAACTCGACTTATAAATATCTACAATTCATCTGGTAGTTTAGTTACAAGTGGTGCTTTTAATCAGGGCAATACTAACCGTGTAAACATGGTTGGATCGGATATCCCTAGCAATCTTGCTGTTGATTCAGCAAGTAACATATTGATGATTCAATGGGATGGCGCAGATCGAGACCAAGGATATCTTGTCAAATATAATTCTTCTGGGAACTTTGTTAATGAAAAGAAACTGCCACCAAATTTCATGTCATTAGCAATCGACATTCGTCAAAATTCAGCAGGGGAAGAATACATTTATCTCACAGGAATGGACAATTCACTACACCATTCTCATTCTTATGGAGAAATTGGTTACAAATATCTTCCGACCTACATTGGAAGAATCAGTAATAACAGTGTAGCACCTGTCAGTTCAACTCCGGGCTATGCTCCGATTAAATTTGAACTCGCCACTGAACCTACTTCTACTGTTTGGGTTTGCCCAAGATACAGTGGTTCCTATATCTCAACTGGAATTGTTTCAGATGAATTAGCTGTTCATCCTGCTGGCCCAATGACTCAGACATATCCTACGAATTCAAATCCTTTTTATCACAACTCTTGCTTACGTCTTCACCCAACCCCCAATGGCAATTACCCCACTATCTTTCACAATCAACCTGTAGAATTCTATGCGATTCAAGATAATGTAACAGATCCAGACCAAACGTTTGCCATCACTTTTGAAGTGATTTCTGATGATAGCAACTATAACGGCATGACTTTGCCGACTGTCAATGTCACCGTGGAGAATGCGGCTGTACCTACTCCGAATGCTCCAGTGAATCTGAAAGCCACAGCAAGTGGTACAACCAATACTCTCACTTGGCAGAAGCCAATTCTAACTGGCTTAGGGGAAGGTGTTCAGAGTTATACACTCAAGTGGAATACAGACAACGGTTCAAGTTGGACAAACATCACTGGCATCACCAATGACAACTATACGCACACTGGATTAACTGGCGGAACCACTTACTACTATGAGGTCTTTGCGAACAATCAAGGAGGCGAAGGGGCTGCTTCCAATCGGGTCAGTGCCACAACGGGAACAGCAGCAGCATCCACAATCAGTGTCTCCGCAACTGCTGTTTCTATAACAGAAAGTGGTAGATTTGGAGATGCTGATTGGATAGTTCAAGAAGGTACTGCAGATGATAACAGGACAGGTGGAACGCTTTTCTATAGTTCTGTTATTGACTCTGAAATGAACATCATTGCGATGGGTGGTACTTATGGTAACTATGCGAGAACAAATCCAGATTCTTACTATAGTGATTTGATTGTTGTCAAATTTGACCCATCTGGAAAAAGACTCTGGAAGAGGCAAATTGGCAGTGAAGAGCATGATGCATATGGATCTAATAACAGAATAGCAATTGACAGCAATGATAATCTCTATGTCATGACTATGGTTGTTGGAAGTGCCTCATCTTTTGCAGGCACAAGTATCCGTGACGAACCGGGAGTTTGGATCTTAGTCAAATATGATAAAGATGGAAATCTACAATGGGTTAAAGATCTTCCCAATTTAAGTAATGTCCCATCATCCAATGATAGACCTCAAGACATTGTTATTGAAGGGAACTATATCTATCTACATGGATCTATAGACAGTTGGAAAAACGCAGTAGTAATGAAGTATGACTTAGATGGAAATCAAGTAGCGTCAAGAGTGATTACGACTTCTTTTACAATCAATCAATTATATAGTTCCAGTATTGCCGTCAATTCATCTGCTGTTTATCTGACAGCCTATGATTGGAGTAGTAAGAACTCAGATCTGATCAAGATGCCTTTAGACCTCAGTAGCCAGACATTGGTACAAACCGCAACAGGTATGTTTTTTCAAGAGGTTGAAGTGTTGTCAAACGGGAATGTTGTTGTATTAGCAATGGATAGGACAAGCGATCCTGTATCTGCTCCAATCATGAAAATCTTCGACTCATCTGGAACGCAACTCTCTTCTGGAACAAAGAACCAAGGAGATAGCAACCGAAATCTTTATTCATGGCCTAATACAAGCAATCTGACGATTGATTCTGCGGATAATATGCTCTGGTTTCAATCAGTGTATGATACAGTTGGGGGTGGTCTAGATGAATTTTATCTTGTCAAATATGATTCCTCTGGAAACTTCATCAATGAAAAGAAAATACCGAGAAATAGCTTCAATCCTAACGATTTGTATATCCGTCAAAATCCCGAAGGAACAGATGATGTAATTTCTGTCGTATCATATAGTAGTACTCAAGCTGGTGTATATGGTCTTGATGGCTTATATTATAAGTCTACTGGTATCCTTGCTAAATTCAGCAACAATGCTGCGCCTGTTACTTCCACTCCGGGCTATGCCGAGGTCATCTTTTCTCTAACTGAGACACCCACTAAACATGTATTGATTTGCCCATCTTATTCAAGTTCAGAATTAGTGGTACTACCAAATGGTGACAGGAGCCTTAATGAGAGACCGCCCCAACCTGCATGGGCTTCTTATAGTTGTGGTAGAGTATTTAGTTCCGCCGGAAGCAAATACGCTTCTACCAATATTAAATTCTTTGCGGTTCAAGACAATGTAACTGATGGTAATAAAGATGTGACTGTGAGTTTCACTCTTCATTCAGACGACCCAAACTATGATGGAAGGACTGTTCCTGATGTCACAGTGACAGTGATTGATGCTGCTGTTCCTGCTCCGAGTGCTCCATTACATCTGAAAGCCACACTGGACAACTCAACGGGCACAAGCAATGTTCTGACTTGGCATAAGCCAAATACTAATTTAGGCGAAGGTATCCAAAGTTATTCACTCTTCTGGAGTACTGATAATGTCAATTTCACTCAAATCACTGGCATCACAGACACGACCTACACTCACAGTGGCTTGAGTGGATCTACAACTTACTATTATCGTGTAGTTGCGGTCAATCAAGGAGGGATTGGAACAGCATCAAATCTGGCAACTGCTACAACAACTGGAGCAGCCGCTGGAATTGATTGGTGGTGTTGTGGTAATCAGTCACCAAGCACACCTGCGATTGGCAGTCCAAACCCAGTGGTTGATTTTCCAGACACAAGAGCAAAGGCAGTTTCAATTCCTGAAGGTGTGAATGCTCTATTCATGGTCAAGCTAGATAATGAGCCAATTGGTGGAACAGTAGTTTATGATGTTACGCCATCATCAAGCCGCATCTCTTCGAATCTCAGTCAGTTGATCTTTACAGAGAGTGCTGACTTGACAACTCGCTGGGACAACTACGCACCAAGTAATCGCCAATGGAGAATCACGATCAATGATGATTCAATTGATCAAAGTGATGTGAACGATGAAGTTTATCTCACGCTCACAATCAATGGCTCAACAACAGATAGTCGATATAATAGCCTTTCACCAATTCAAGTTTGGTTTGATCCTGTTGATGATGATACTAGCCCCAGCAAGGACATCACCGTCACTGAATCGGGGGGCAATACGACAGTGAGGGAAGAAGGTTACGGTAAGGGTCTTTACGATTGGTCTACTCTAGCAGGCACATCTTCAACCGACACCGGCTATGCAGTGGCAAGAGATTCAGCAGGCAATCTCTACGCTGCTGTGGGTTCTTACAATGCGCTGGGTGGTACTCACATTGGTGGAGAAGATGCTGTACTGATCAAATACAATGCTGCCGGTGTTCAGCAGTGGGCCAGGCAGACTGGTAGCACAGTGAATGACGCTCCGGTTGATGTTGTTTTTGACTCCATTGGCAATCCGTACATCATCGGCACTGTTGCAAGTAATGCTGCCTACGATAGTCAGTCAAACCCGGGAGGGAGTGATGTCTTCATCACCAAGTATGACCCCCATGGAAACAAGCAGTGGTCAAAACAATTGGGTAGCTCTGGAGATGACAGAGCAAGAGCTGCAGCGGTCTCACCGAGTGATGTGATCTACATCACTGGAGAAACTTATGGAGACTGGGACGGCGGTGGTGCACCCAGTTCCGGAGATTACGATGCGTTCACTTTGCGAGTGGACACAAGTGGGAGCCAAGTTGGGCTGGAGCAGGCCAGAGTTGCCAACAAGAGCATCAGAGGAATGTCGATCGCCTTTGATAGTAGTGGCAACTACTATCAGGCTGGTGATGCTGAGGCAGGCGCAAATATTGATGGGGTCGGCACCCCCACAGGAGCTCCTGGCTTTGTTCGTAAGTTCAACAAAAACAATTCTCGGCAGTGGACGAAACTGATCGACACTTCCAGCGGGATGGATCTCATTTGGGGTGACATTGTTGTCAATAGTGATGACTCGAGAGTCTATGTTGTCCATTCAGGAAGAGGAACCGTCAATGGACAAACTTCGACAAACACCTCGGAACGATGGCTGATAGTCAACTCGTTACAAGCCTCCTCCCCTGGTGCTTATGCTTGGACAACCGTCTTGCCTTATCACGGAAACATTATAGGCGGTACCAACGAGCCCAAACCAGTTATCGGAGTTGATTCATCAAACAACATCTATGTGCTGAGCCAAACGGGGCTAGATACCACTCCGACAGGCTATGATGTCAACACTGACGGCAATGTTCAGCTGACCAAGCTGAATTCTAGTGGAGTGGAGCAGTGGGCAAAAACCACAGGGGGAGACTTTGGATTGCTTGTCCAGGATATACCAAGGGAGATGGCTGTGACCGAAGGTGGGCAGCTCTACATCACTGGCCAAACTTATGCCAATGGCGCAGATGGATTTCATGGTGATTCGCAGGCTGGCAGCGCTGATTCGTTTCTTTTCAAAATGGATGGCACCGATGACAACGTCACGATGGACTCCGTATCTGTCGTCTTGACGGTGGCTCCGAGTAATACTGTAACGATCACACCATCCGGTGGTTCAGACGAATTCATCTTCGCACCCAGTACCCTGACCTTCACCACAAGTGACTGGAACACGGCCCAAACCGTTTATGTCTTTGGCGGTCTTCAAGACAATACAACCGATGTTGGCACGACAGAGACTTTGACTCTGACTGCCAGTTCCTCGGATGGGGGCTACCATGGCATGACAAAGACTGTAACGGTCAACATCACAGATCAGGACCCACCGTACCCGCTGAGCCAACCAAATCTGACAGGCGCCACAGGTGCTCTTCAACAAGTATCTCTGTCGTGGAATGCAGTGACGCGAGCGGACTACTACCGGATTTTCTGGAAGAAAGATGCAACCAACAACTACGATGGCTTTGATGTCAATGACAACAACACCTACGACGGGGTGATCAGTGTTGGCAATGTGACGAGCTATGTTCATGCGGGTCTGTCATCAGGCAATCCCTACCACTACACGATTGTTGCGGGCAAGGTCGGCTACGAACACGCCGAAACGGTTAGAAGTAATTCAAGGCAGGCAACCTCAGTGACTGATTTTACCACTGAAACGTTGGGGACAGACAATGATGCAGATCTAGTGGTCTATTATGACTTCAATGGAAACCTAGAAGATCAAGTTGATAACTACACAGACGGGCGCTATGACCTCAACGTGGCCAATGGGGCATCCGTTGTTTACACTGGATCGCGGTTCACCAGTAATCAAGCGGCCTATTTTGATGCGAGTAATGGTTTCGCCTACAATGATAATCTGAGTGATGCGAGCACAGGGGGACTGTTCAGTTCTGGCAGCTTCACAGTGTCGATCTGGTTCTACGCAGATAGCGATATGCCTAATTTCTCATCTCTGATGTCCTCAAAGAAAGTCCCTGATACCGGTAATGACAGTGACCTCTACAGTTGGCAGTTGGATTCAGATGGTGGGAAACTCAGGTGGAGATCTGCGAAGGGATCTGACTCAGGTAGCAGAATTCATACAACAGCCAGTACTTCATATCCAACAAGTCAATGGTCACATGCGGTGTATGTGAAACGCTCAGATGGAAGTGCTGAAATCTACATGAATGGATCCTCAGAGGCGACAACAGCCAACCAACCAACACCACTGGATAAGCTGAAAATTGGCACCAATCGTAGGAACGAATTGCCTTGGAAGGGCTACATTGATGAGTTCAAGATTTATAAGAGAGCCTTGACTGCAATTGAAGTAGCAAACCTATACAGCAACGATACTCCAAGCACGGCTGGGACTTCCTGGAATCAGGGTGTTGATTTTAATGGTTCCAGTGGGTATGCAAGAATTCCCAACACTTGGAACGGACAAAATCCCCTTCGTAGACAGCAGGCAGGTATCTCCCCAAGTGATTCTGTTTCCAGTGGTCAAACAGCTGCCAGTGGTCAGCCTTGGGCTGTGGCTTCAGTTTTTCGAGCAACAGATCTTTCTACATCCAGGACCCTCTGGAGCCAATCAGGAATTTCGGAGGCACCAGATGAGCAAAATAACAATAACGTCCGAGTTAGAATCAACAGCAATGGTGGTATTTCTTTCAACTTTGGACACCAGTACAACCACCTCAAATGGACCTCAGCAAATGGCCTCATTTCAACCAACACATGGTATGGGCTCTATGTAGATTTCAACGGTGGATCCACTGGCGCATTTTCTGGGAGTATCACTAGTTACTACAGCCGTTTTCGATTTAAATTAGTTGACTTGTCAACGGGTGCAGTTACAGATATTACTTCAGGGGGAACATGGACTCATAATAATTACGGTATCGGTACAGACACGACTCACAAAGATGTTTCAGGATATTTTTATGTTGGTTCTTACGATACACAGTCTTCAAATCGCTTCCAAGGTCAGATTGCTTCCACTGTTATAACTACACTAAGAACTAGCCAAAGTTTACTAGACGAAACAGAAGTCGCCATGATGGTACGAGATCCCACCAATTGGTTGTACACCTACAAAGTTGGGAATCCATGGCGCAAACCAAATGAGAACGCTGATTACAGCAGTGATTTTGCGACGGGGTCAGCTAAAGGTGAACAGGGCACCAAAATCTGGCTGATGGGTGATGGCACCAACGATAGTAGCCCCAACATTGCAAGCCAGGTCAACAGTTCAAACTCAGGTCAATATCTAGAGTTAGACTCGGCTAGCACGACATCTGTCAGCATTCCTGGCCTCTAGTGAAGTGTGAGTTTGGCCACAACAGCTGAGTGGTCCGATGAAGGTGGATGAGGGGCCACTTCAAACTACTCAATTTCCTTGCTTTTCTATTCAAAACAGTCCTTCACCCACCATCTGCGACGGTTCTCTCCCAAAATGGGCGTTGGCAATAATCCATTTTGAAAACTGAAGCGAAGCACACAGTCACAAATCAGCAGAGAACTCTTGCTGTAGCCTCGGCCAGAGCTTACTCAGAATATCATTGTGTCCCGTGTCAGGAATCTCCAGGTATTCGATCTTTTCTTGGTTCAAGGAAGCCAGCTCTCGCCCCATCTGAACCGGGACGACCTCATCACGAGTTCCATGGGCAATCAAAATCGCTGGAACTGGGTTGCGTTCCAACACCAACTGCAGTGGTTTCCGGTTTTCAAAAGGGTGTCGCAACAGCGGCACCAGCCAACCTCCAAAGAGATACCGCACCATATCCGCCAGACTCGTGAACGGCGAGAGGAGAACGATTCGATCTACCGGATGATCTTCTGCAAACTGCATAGCGGCAGCGGCTCCTAACGAGTGGCCTAGAGTGGCCCAGTTGGGCTGTGATTCAACCCCAAACTCTCTCTGCCAAGCTTGAAAGGCTTCCCCAGTAGAACTACGAATTGTCTCAGGGGAGGCACTTCCCTCACAAGCTCCGTAACCTGGATAATCAATGAGAAGGAAACCTATCCCAGTTGAATTTACTTGGGTAAGCAGCCCTAGCCAGTCTAACGCCAAGCCAGCGTTCCCACCAAACAGGACCCAGACCCGTTGAACCGAATTATTCTCAGGAGGGAGATAATATGCCGTCTGCGACCCTTCTGCTGTCCGGTAGCGGAGGAGTTCCAAAGAAGAAGTCTTCCATGGCTGATAACCTGTGGGATAGGATCGAGGATGATAGATCAGCTTGTGCTGAAAAAGGGCAAGCATCAGCAAGGCTCCAAGTAGAAGAAACAGCCAACGAAACAGAGGTTTGACCCAGCGAATTTCTTTCATTGAGCGACACCAAGAGGAGTGGATTTGGAGGAATAGCTTGAAACGTGATTCTTTTCATCACATTTTCCTGAGTCTTGTTGTCTTCGGTAAAGCAGCGGAATGTTCACCCGTTGTGGTCGCCGTAGAAAAAACCTAAAGAACTTCCGTGGAGGAAACATGTTCAAGAGATTGACAAGCTTGCTGCGTTTCGCCGGTATTTTGGGTGTCTCGTTACTGACTGCCGGAACCCTAATGGCTCAGGATTGCCCACGAGGGACTCTAGATAGCCGCTTCTGTGACCGTGACGGCGATCTGGTGGCTGATGCTCCCACCGATCCCAGTGAATGGGTCAACCCAGACACATTAAATTTTGTTTACACGCCTGTTGAAGATCCAGCTGTCTACAAGACTGCCTGGGCAGATTTCATTACACACATGGAAAAGGTAACGGGTAAAAAGATTCGGTATTTTATCATTCAGTCCAATGCTGCTCAAATCGAAGCTATGCGATCGGGCCGTATACATGTAGCAGGCTTCAATACCGGTTCAAACCCACTGGCTGTCAACTGTGCCGGCTTTGTACCCTTCACAATCATGGCCAGCCTCGATGGCAACTTCGGTTACGAGATGGAGATCATCACCTACCCGGGTAGTGGTATCAACAAGGTAGAAGACATCAAGGGAAGAAATCTGGCGTTCACCTCTCCAACCTCCAACTCCGGATTCAAGGCACCCTCTGCGATCCTGAAAGCCGAGTTTGATATGCTGCCCGAGCGAGACTTTGAGCCAACCTTCTCTGGTAAGCACGACAACTCGATCCTTGGAGTGGCCAACAAGGATTATGACGCAGCTTCTATCGCCAACTCGGTAAAATCAAGAATGATCTCACGAAATGTGATCAAGGCTGACGATGTGATCACGATCTATAAGTCACAGACTTTCCCCACGACTGGATTTGGCTATGTTCACAACCTGCATCCTGACGTGGCAAAGAAAGTTCAGGAAGCCTTCTCCAGCTTTGAGTGGGATAAGCCAGACGGCACACCAACGAGCCTGAAAGTAGAGTTCGAGAAGTCTAACGAAGGGCAGTTTTTGCCAATCACCTACCAGGAGCACTGGGCTGTGATCCGCACGATCGACAAGGCCAACAACGTCTCCTACTCTTGCAAGTAACTTTTCCCTGTCCGCCTCTCAGGGGGCGGACCCCTTCGCAGATTTTTCATGCTTGAATTGAAGAAACTGGGCAAACGCTATCGCACTGGCGACCATGCTCTCAAGGAAGTAGACCTGAGCGTCCCAGCTGGACAAGTCCTCGCCCTGATTGGCCCATCAGGAGCCGGTAAGTCCACCCTGATCCGCTGCATCAACCGTTTGGTTGAACCGACTTCGGGAGATGTGTTGCTACATGGAGAGAGCCTGACTCGTCTCCGTGGTGGTGGACTCCGCAAGGCTCGGCGCAGAATCGGGATGATCTTCCAGGAATATGCGCTGGTAGAGCGACTGAGCGTGATGGAGAACGTGCTCTCTGGTCGATTGGGTTACGTTGGATTTTGGGCCAGCTACTTCCGTCGTTTTCCGCAGTCAGATATTGACACGGCTTTTTCTCTGCTAGACCGCGTCGGCTTGGAACCAATGGCGGATAAACGGGCTGATGAACTCTCTGGAGGACAGCGACAAAGAGTTGGCATTGCCCGAGCACTGATTCAAAATCCTGAGTTGCTGTTGGTCGATGAACCGACTGCCAGTTTGGATCCAAAAACTTCTCGCCAGATCATGCGATTGATCACCGAGTTGTGTACTGAGCACAAGCTGGCAGCGATCATCAATATTCATGATGTCGCCCTGGCCCAGATGTTTGCTCAGCGCATTGTTGGGCTGCAAGCTGGCTCAATTGTTTATGATGGGGATCCAGAAGGGCTAACGCCAGACGTCCTGACCCAGATTTATGGAGAGGAAGACTGGACTGCAGTACGCAAACGACAGAGCAGTGATTCTGATCAAGACGTTACTGATCTTGAGGAGAACCTCTGATGAGTACTCCCCGAACATGGAGCCCCAAACCATTCATTGAGAATCCAAAACTCCGTTGGAGCATCACCATTGGTACTTTGCTCTATATGCTGCTAGCGCTCGGTTCCGTTGAAGTCAACTGGATGAGGGTCTATGAAGGTTTGGATCGTGGACTAAAATTTGTTGCTGCCTTTGCACAGCCGAATTTCACTGGGCGTTGGACCGACATCTCAGAAGGGCTAGCAGAAAGTCTGGTGATGACAGTGGTTTCCACAGTGATTGGCATCATTGTTTCAATTCCGATTGCCCTTGGAGCTTCCCGCAATCTTGCTCCTCTTCCAGTCTATCTATTCTGCCGATCAATCATTACGATCTCCCGAACCTTTCAGGAAGTGATCATTGCCATTCTCTTTGTGGCAATATTTGGCTTCGGTCCCTTCGCCGGTGTGCTGACAATCTCTTTTGCAACCATTGGATTTTTGGCCAAACTGCTTGCTGAGGCGATTGAGAACATTGATCCCAGTCAAGCTGAGGCAGTGCGTTCCACTGGATCTCGTTGGTGGCAGTGGCTGAACTATGGCATTCAACCTCAGGTGATGCCTCGTCTGATTGGACTCTCTCTTTATCGACTCGACATCAACTTTCGGGAATCAGCTGTCGTTGGTCTTGTTGGCGCTGGAGGAATCGGTGCCACCCTGAATACTGCCTTTGACCGCTATGAATTTGATACCGCCGCAGCCATCCTGATCCTAATCATTGGGATCGTGATGTTTGCCGAGTATTCATCTAGTGCGATTCGCAAGCGAGTTCAGTGATGCCCATTGAAATGAACTCCCAAGAAAAGATCTGGAAGCATCGCGATCGCAAGACACAGTTGACCCACTGGGCGCTTTGGTTTTTTGGGACAGCGCTGTTTGTCTGGTGTTGGCAACTGGTTTCAGAGAAGACTGAGTGGTTCTTTGTGCTGGATGCCCCAGCCATTGCTGCAGATATCGGCTCCAGGATGGTCCCACCAAGGTGGGAATACATCGACAAGCTCTGGGTTCCTCTATGGGACACTCTGAATATCGCTACTCTCGGTACTCTGCTGGCACTAGTTCTAGCTGTGCCTGTAGCCTTCCTCGCAGCACGCAATACTTCACCAAGCCCCACACTCCTGCGACCAATTGCCCTACTAGTCATCGTTTCATCGCGATCCATTAATTCATTGATCTGGTCCCTATTGTTGGTCTCTATTCTGGGACCCGGGGTACTGGCCGGAATCATTGCGATTGCCCTGCGATCCATTGGCTTTGTTGCCAAACTACTCTATGAGGCCATTGAAGAGATTGATGAAAACCAGGTAGAAGCAATCAAGGCAACAGGAGCCAGTCGTTCCCAGGTGATTGCCTATGGCATCGTTCCACAAATTCTTCCTACCTTTGTTGGTGTTTCTGTCTTCCGCTGGGACATCAACATTCGTGAATCTACGGTCTTAGGATTGGTTGGAGCTGGAGGAATTGGGCTGCAACTTCAGGCATCTCTGAACATTTTAGCTTGGCCTCAAGTGACCTTGATTCTACTGATGATCTTCCTGACTGTGCTTTTCAGTGAGTGGCTTTCTGCCAAAGCTCGCCATGCGATCATCTGAGCATGTTGACGCTCTCCCTATTTCGCAAGCAGCAACAAGTTGAGAACCTGATCAGGTTTCTATTGAGGAACTTAGAAGATCTGGCTCTTCATCATCGAGAGGCCTTGACCGCCTACCTGGACGGCAACCTTGCCGAGTGTGAGCAGCGCGCTCAAGAGGTTGATCGCCTGGAATCCGAGTTAGACGACTTGCAACGTAAAATTCAGCAATTGCTGCTGCGGGAAGCGCTCATGCCTGATTCCAGGGATGATGTGTTGCGCCTCCTCACCAAGCTTGATCGTATTCCTGGTCAATGTCGCCATTCCCTCAAAGAGTTGCTGCTGGAACTCCCTCCACTCCCCAATGATTTCCGACCTCCCCTAGTATTGATGTTTCATAAGACCCATAGTTGTCTCCGTGCGTTGAGCGCCACTGTGGACTCACTTTTCTCAGATCTGCGTTCCGTGCCTCGTCATGCGGAAGAAGTCGCCCGTCAGGAAAGCGAGGTGGATCGAGTAGAACAGCAGTTATTGGTTCGAGTGTTTCGAGATGATTCCCTTGAATTGGCACGCCAGTTCCAGTACAAGGCGATGCTTCAACGATTGGGAGGGATCTCTGATCTAGCAGAGGATGTAGCAGATGAAGTACTGCTGATTGCCACCAAAAGAATGGCCTAGCCTGTCACTGAAAAACAGATGGACTACCGCAGACAGATGCAATCATTGGCCAGTTTTTTCTGACCAGCCCGGTTTTTTCCAACCTAGTCGACTCTACCCCACCTTGTTTCTCATGATAAGAACCAAACTCTACAATTGGTTCCAAGTTTTGTTATTGGCTGAAACGCTGCCCTCTGACCGCTGAATCAGAGATTTGTTCTCTGTACAACTTTCCATAGTGATTGGATGCAAACAAAATTAGCTGGATTCTGGATTTCTCCCGTACTGGGAATCTTGAGCCTGAACATCTTCTTTGCTGGAGCCGGCAACGCATCCACATTTCCTTTTCGAGCGATTATTGGGGTGGAGGCCTTGGAGCTTTCCAATATGACCTACGCTGCAGTCATGGCGATCAATGCCTTTGCTGGAGCAGCAGCGGGAGTGGCGCTGGGATGGCTCTCTGATAAGATCAACGATCGACGATGGCTCGTCATTCTTTGTGCCTTTGTGGGAGCACTCGGTTTTGGACTTGTGTGGCTTTGGCAAAGTCCATTTGCCTTCATTGCGGCCTACTGTCTGCTGCTACCCTTTAGCAATGCGCTCTTCTCCCAGACTTTTGCCTACTCCAGAGCCTATCTGGACCAGGAGACACCAGACCGAGCGGAGCTGATCCTTTCGTTTCTGAGGACGATCTTTACGGTTGCCTGGGTCGTCTTTCCTCCTGTTGCCGGTTGGCTGGCTGTGCAGACTTCCAGTTTCTCCGTTTTCGCCTTTGCCTCGGGAACACACATCGCTTTCACTTTGCTCTTTGGACTCCTCTGGACCCAGCCTTCCGCCAGAATTGGGCGAGCAAGCAAGAAGGTAGAAGCTGCCGACGCTAGCACTCTCCCCAAAGCCTACATCAGCAATCCCTACAAGATTGGTATTTCAGGAATCATTCTGGGGTCTGTAGCTTTGCAGCTGAACATTACGGCCCTCCCCCTTGTCATAATGCGAGACCTGGGAGGGACACTGGAGCAAGTCGGTATCAACGCATCAGTGGCTGCTGCGGTGGAAGTGCCCTGTATGATTGCTTGGGGCTACCTAGCCTTACGGTTGAGCAAGGAAGCCATTTTGGCCGCCAGTTCTGCGATCTTTGCGTTGTATCTTGGATTGATGTCGATTGCCGAGACTGTGCTGCAAGTTCTCTTTTTGCAGGGGATTGCGGCTCTGGCAATTGCTGCACTGTTGAGCATCAACATCAGTTACCTGCAGGAAGCAATCAAGGGGCGCTTAGGACTGTCAACCTCCCTGGTAGATGTAAGTCGAGTCTTATCAACGCTGGGAGCTTCGGTGGTGTTTGCCCTGCATCAGGGTGAGTACTACGCATCATTGATGGAGGTAGCTGCGATCATTGCTTTGGGAGGGACATGCTTAATGCTGGTGGCACGACGACTGGCAGGAAAAGATAATGGCTGAAACAAATTGAAAGAGGCGAATCAAAAAGGGAGGCTTTCTACAAAGTTCCTAGTGGTGACAGAGCCCAAATTTCAACCACCCACTACCTGAAGTAAGAAGACATTTTGGAGGACAAAAAGTCCCAAAAAGCAAAGCAGGCTCGCGACCAGTGGAGTTACCAGCCAGCCTAGGGCCACTCTGCCTACGGTTCCCCAATTGACCTCACGCCCACCACGCAACAAGCCAACTCCAAGGATGGCCCCCAAGATTGCCTGAGAGCTGGAAATCGGCACCAAGGGCAGTGAGGGCAAACCCATTGAATCCAACCAAGCTTTCAAACTGGCGGAAGCAAAAAGCAGTAGGACCAGGGAATGAGCACTGACACACACCCAGGCCGCCAAAGGTGACAGATTTGCCAGGCCAGACCCAACCAATTCAATGGTCCTTCTGGAGTAGGTCAACACTCCAGAGGCCATTGCGATTCCTCCAACCAGCAGCAATAGCTGCGTTGGTGAACTTTCAAAGCCCTGCCAGCTAAGAGCAGGGAAAGGCTGTGATGGTAAAAAGACCGCAACGACGTTTGCGATATTGTTAGCGCCCAGACTATACGCACCCAGCGCCCCAGAACCAAGCAAGGCCAGCCGCGTATAGCCATCCAGACGAATCAACCCAATTCGGCTATTGCGCAGGATCAACTTTGCTGCCCACATCATCGCCATCGCCATCGCTGCAGCCAGCAGAGGCCCAAGCACCCAGGTGGAGACAACCTGTAAAAACACAGTGATATCCGTTGCAACCCCAGCAAAGGCATTCCAACCCAGCAAAGAGCCGATCAAGGCCTGTGTGGTCGAAACCTGAATCCCGGTTCGCAGCATCAGGAAAACAGCAATTGCTGCGGCCAGGGCTACCATGAAAGCCCCACCAAGTATATTCACTGAGCCCAATTCAACCAACCCTCTGGAAACACCTTCCCCACTCCAGACGGCTCCAAGCACCATAAAAATGCTACAAACGACCACAGCTGTCGAAAAACGGATCATTCGACTGCCGACTGCGGTCCCAAAGACGTTGCCTGCGTCGTTGGCGCCCAGTGACCAGCCAAGAAAGAGTCCGCTGCTCAACAGGAAGAGAGTTTCTATTGTCATTCTTCGCGTGAACTCATAGCTACTGTTGTTGGACAGCTGTCTGCTGAAGCAATTGTTCTAGGTCGGCTGGAGTGTTGATGCCTTGCCAGCATACCTCCAGGTGTTTTGGTACATTCAAGATCTGCAGGGGCCATTGCTGCATTCTCCGATTGATCTGCTTACCTCCATCTAGCCATGCGGCTTCCAGCAGATAGCGAAAACCTGGTTCGTAAATCCCAATCATGGTTTCCAAGGGACCGATTTGATGGCGAGCCAGGGTAGCTAGTCGTAGAGGATCTCTCTTGGACAACAACCACTCCAGTGCTTCAAGATGCAACCTTGGATAATCGCACCCAACTACCAGCCAGGTTGTATTTGGTTCTGATTCCCACAGCCCAAGCAGTCCACCCCACGGACCAAAGCCTTGCACACGATCTGGGATCACAGCATAACGCTCAAGTTCTTGATGATTGGAGAATGACCAATCCTCTGGAATAGGAGGCAAGGAACCTCCAAACACGACTCTACCTACTCCCAATAATTCTTCGAGCAGATGGGCTGATTTCAATCCCATCGGGCGACCGCTGATTTGCATCCAAGCTTTGGGGTGGCCCATTCGAGAAGATTGCCCCCCGACGAGGACAGCGGCTTTGAGTGTTTGCTGCCTTCGCATTGTTCGGAGTTTTTCGAGGTAATGATCTAGTAGTTTGATCTCTTCTCCCGGGCCAAAGCAGGGTATTGTCAGCTGATCTGCCAGTGCTAGTTTTTTTGAACCAGGAACTCCAGCCCAAAATGCAAGAACGCTTGAGTTGTCTAGCACAGGAATTCCTTGGCTGGGGTGAAGACAAACCACCTTCCAGCCACTTGATTGCTTACCTCCCTCACGTAGCAAAATATCGAAGGAAACTTGGCGTCGGAGTTGGACTTCTGAATCAACAGATCTCTGAAAGAAATCTCTGCCAGGTAAGTGTAGAAGAACCTGAGCGGGATCGACAAAACCCACACCAACGGCTCCTTCATCAAAAAATCTCTGGCTATCCTTGCTGGCAATTGCGACGTGAACTTCTGAAGAACTTTTGAGCACAGCTGGTGAAAATCCGCGTGCTTTTAGTAATTTCAAGCAATGGAGCAGCAACTCGGTCTTACCAGAACCAGAATAGCCACAAAAAGCCAGGGAGGGAGTGAATGGTGAGGAGATAGCAGGTTCCATCAGTTGACAACCTGGGGCTCGTATCCTGACTTCAACCGGATGGCTGCTAGCACACTGACTCCCACCATCAGCGTTGCGGTTGACAGGCACCCAACGAGCCCACCAATCTGATAGGTCCAACCGGAGAGAAGTGTTCCCAGCAAACGCCCCGCGGCATTAGCCATGTAGTAAAAACCCACATCCATGGTCACTCGTTCACTTTGAGTAAAGGCAAGAATCAGGTAGGAGTGAAGCGAAGAATTGACCGCAAAGACTGCTCCAAAAATGGCAAGTCCAGCCACTAAAATTTGAGTCAACCAGAAGGAGTTTTCTTGTAAGAAAAAGCTCGTAATGGCAAGAGTCACTAAAACCAAAAAGAGGATCAGCCCCCAGTTCCGGGTAGCGCCAACCAGTTCCCTTTCGGAGCGTGAGTCAGCCTTCAACAACTTGGGAACCATCGCTTGGACCACTCCATAGAGTATGATCCAAAAGGACATAAAAGTCCCAATGAGGAAGAAAGCTTCGTAGTTGCCGGCTTTGCTACCATCTGAAAGAACTGCGTAGAAATAGATCGGGATCCCCACAACAAACCAAACATCTCGGGCTCCAAAAAGAAAAATCCGTGCAGCTGAGAGCCAATTCACATTGTGGGACTTGGAAAAAACCTCGGAAAACTTCGCCTTCTTTCTGCCTCTGGGTAGTCCAGATGGCATGAAGAGGAGCAGAGTCATTAAAATCAAACCCAGTACAGACGCCATGCCGACAATCGACCAGAAGAACCCAACGGAAGCTAACAAACTGGCTCCCAAGAGAAAGCCACAGCCTTTCACTACATTTTTCGAACCTGTCAACAGTGCCACCCAGCGAAATAGTCTTCCTTCCTCCTTTGGTGCCAGCAGCTTCACCGCTGACTTGGAAGACATCTTGGTTAGATCCTTGGCAACACCGCTCGCTCCCTGAACCAACATCACAAAAACTACCGAGAGGTTGACCGTCCAACCCGGATCTAATTGGGTGAGGGCACCCAAAGCCAATACCTGCAGAACAAGTCCGACAAATAGCGTGCTTGTGAGTCCAAAACGAGCAGCAACCCACCCTCCGGAGAGGTTGGTGACCATTCCCGCGACTTCGTAGAGAACAAATAGATAGGCTAATTGAATGGGTGAAAATCCAAGGGTGTGGAAATGCAACAGGACCAACATCCGCAGGGCGCCATCAGTCAGCATGAATGACCAATAGGCTGCAGTGACCGCCAAGTAGGCGATAAATCCTTTTGAACTCGAGCTTATTTCAGCATTCATCACTACAGTCGGTTGAGAATCATTTTTGCCAAATCGGCCATCCGCATCACATAGCCCCATTCGTTATCATACCAGGCATAGACCTTCACTTGAGTACCATTCACCACCATCGTAGAGAGTCCATCAATAATCGCAGAACGAGGATCATTAACGTAATCTGTGGAAACCAGTGGGCGTCGTTCGAACCCAAGGATCCCCTGCAACGAACCATTGGCGTAGTTTTCAAAGAGTTGATTTACCTCTTCGACCGTGGTGGGACGCTTCAGTTCAAAAACACAATCCGTCAGCGATGCATTCAACAGAGGTACTCGAACCGCGTGACCGTTCAAACGTCCTTTTAGATCAGGATAAATCAGAGTGATTGCCGTTGCAGAACCTGTTGTCGTCGGGATCAGTGAGTTCAATGCCGAGCGAGCCCGTCGCAAGTCCTTGGCAGGGCGATCCACAATGGTCTGCGTGTTGGTCACATCATGAATGGTTGTGATTGATCCATGCTGAATGCCGATCTCTTCATGCAGAACCTTAACAACTGGAGCCAGACAATTGGTTGTGCAGCTGGCTGCCGTGATCAAATGATGCTGCAAAGGGTCATACAGATGATGATTGATCCCATAGACCAGGTTAAGGGCTGATTCACTCTTGATGGGAGCTGAGACCAACACCTTTTTGACTCCTGCCTGAAAATACGGCTGAACTCGCTCCGGTGTCTTGAAAAAACCTGTGCAATCAATGACCAGATCAACACCCGCTTCTTTCAGAGGCAACTGCTCAATCCTTTCAAGCGCTAGCATTGGGATCTTTCGATCCTCAACTCTGATACTTTCTGAATCAAAAGAGATCTGAGCCGGCCAGCGGCCATGAACCGTGTCGAATTCCAGAAGATGTGCGTGCAATTCGGGAGTACCTACAGCATCATTCAGTAAGCAAATCTCATGAGGTTGAACCCCATGATCAATCAGTGCTCTGAGTAAAAGTTTGCCAATTCTGCCTAAGCCGTTGATAGCGATGCGTGCCATATGCGTTCTCAATTCACTCTTGGGGTGTAGGAAGGTTGTTTCTACAAGGAAATTCTTGAAAATGAAGTAGGATCAGCGTGAACAGATCTCACTTAAGGGTAGTTGAGCAATGGTCTTCCAGCGCTCCAGATCCTCAGCACAGATCGGATGCCACTGAGCAAGCAAAGGCAGCAGCGCCTGCACAGTTTGAAGTCGATCACTTTCAGGTTGACGAAGTGAGTAGAAAATCCAGGTGCCTTCACGACGAAACTGGATCAGACCCGCGTGTTTGAGGAACTGGAAATGGCGGGAAATTTTAGGATTTCGGTAACCTGTGACCGCTTCCACCTGGCAATTGCAAAGCTCTCCTCCGTGAACAAGTAAATTCAGAATGCGTAGACGGGCTGGTTCCGCAAGTGCCTTGAAGAGTTGGGCAGTCGTATCAAGTTGAAAGTCTGGATCAAGTTGAGTAAGGATTTCCATATTATCTCCTTTATTTTTGCTTACACAAAAATAATGAGATCAACAGCTTTGTCAATAACCTACCTCGCAGGGAGTAAATCAAGGTCTCTGCTCAGCTTCTCAGGGGAAGCGCTAAGCCAATCGCAATGAAAAGCCCTCCACAAATCTGGTTGAAACGCTGTCCCACCCGCTGCAACCAAGGGCGAATCCGTTGCGCCAAGCTGGCCAGGCAAAGCTCCGTAACAATCTCAATCAGCACAAAAGTAGCCGCCATCAACACAAACTGCAGGACGAGTTCTCGCTGCGGATCAACAAACTGGGGCAAAAAGGCGGCAAAGAAGAGAATCCCCTTGGGATTGGTCACCGCCGAAAGGGCACCCTGACGAAAGAGCGTCCTCTTACGAGAACTCTGCAATACAGGCGCAAGCGTTTCTCCCACAGGTGGGGCTCGCCAGACTTGAATACCAAGCCAGATCAGGTAGACCCCGCCAACCAGCTTGAGAATGGTCAGACCGATCAACGTGGATTGAAGCAGTGCGCCGATCCCAAATAGCGAGAGTGCAACGAGGATTGTGAACCCCACCGCTCCACCAGCGATCGTGCTGAGAGTTCGACGCCATCCGTAAAGAGCACCATGGGTGAGAGCGAGTAGGCCGTTTGGCCCCGGAGAGAGGGAGAGTCCGAGAGCAGCGACTGAATAGATCAACCAGGTATGTGGATCCATTTTTTCAGAGGACAGGTCTAGATAGTATCAAACACGTGCACGAACGTTTGGTGCGTGAAGTTGGGTCGAGTGAAACTGTTGCACCCGGGTATTGCCGATCTCCAAAAGTTGCTCCACGGTTTGTTCATCACAGCCCAATGACTGAGCAATTTTCCTCAATAGATGACACTCAGCTTCATCAAAATGCCGATCAATCGTTGCAACATTGAGCAGGCTATCCAGGACGCGATCTCTCAATTCCTTGGATAGCTCAATTGGCTCGACTTCAGGACACTTTCCATGCAGGAAATACTCTTCCAGATCAAGGATATCCGCTTGGTCTGACAGGAGTTGGATGGCTGAGTGCACGAAGGCACGCTCATGCAAATCAACTCGACCATCTGCCTGGACCATGGCCACTACCATCCGTGCAAACCAGCGTCGCTGTGTTGGGTTAAACATCTTCAGCATTTCTGGATTGAATTCTGGGATCTGGTCTTCTGTCTCCTCAAATTTCTGTTCGGTCTCTCGTAAAATTCTAATGGTAGAGAGCACATTCTGAGACTGTTCATAACCAGAGATAGCTGACTCGCGGAACCAGTAGTAGGCTTCATCCAGATTTTTAGGAATGCCTTTTCCACGGAAATTCAAGATGCCAAGTTCATACTTTGCCTCGGCACTGCCCAGCGTTGCTGCCTGCATCAGCAAACGATAAGCCGCACTGGCATCACCACCTTGACGCAGCAGTTTGAGGGCCTGCTGTGTTAAGTGTTCTTCATCAGTGCCTTTCTCTGTTTTTTCTGGAGCTTTGGTTGGAGATGACTGTGCAACAACCTGATCCGTATGATTCAAATCAAACAGATGTTGACCTCGCAATGCGGACTCCTTAGCGATGAAGATCAAACTATCCCCAGGGTTGACCAATTGACCAAAATGTGGATTTACCAGCAGTTTGTTGGTTCCTCGACGAATCAACCCAACAGGAAGGTAGCCGTATTCTTTTTTGATCTTGAGGATTGTTTCCTCCCAGTTAGCCGTTGTCCAATCGTAGCTCAGGCGACGGACAAACAGACTCTGGGTACTCAGATCGTTGGATAGTAACTGGCTCACCAGATTACCAAGACCACTGTTGTTAGCAGACTGGGCGAGTATTGGAACAACCAGATCATCGAACTTGAGACAGAAATCACAGCCCACCTTGAGGAGATGCTGGTCAAAGTTATCATCACGAAAGGTTGCAATCGTAAAAATTTCACCATCTGTTTCCTGTTCCAGACACAGTACAGCCATAAAGGTCTGGCCATCTTGCAGATGGTCAACAAAGGCCACCTTGGCCAGGGATGCCCGTGCTTTTCGGAAAACTTCCTCGCTGTTAGTAGGATCCTGAATCCACTCTACTGAAAGATTTTCTGGAATTTCCTCCGACTGGGGCAAGCTCGTCAAAACTACGATATGATCTCCCAACTCCCCACGGGATAGCTCTCTCAGCATGCGCCTGATAAAAATAGGGTTGTCCGAGTTGATCAGTAGATGACCATCGATACGAATATCATCCATCCCAAACACTTCGATCCCATGCTCTTCCAAGTCGCCTCCCTTGCGCTCAGCAACAGACTGTAATTGGATCACCTGGTTATCTCGACGTAAGACGTGCTCGGAGCTGGGATTGATCAGCACAACCTCCTCCATCACAATCCCTAGAGGCATATGGCCCGTTGATCGTTTGGTTGCATGCACGTATTCTATCCAGGTCTTGTCCGCAAATTTCGATAGCAGTGGTTTTGTTTCCAGTTGGTGTTCCTGTGACTGATGAACCACTCCTCTAATCCAAGAAGGCCCCCCCTGTGAGCGAAATGCTTGCAGCATCATTGGCACATACAGGTCATATGGATTCAGTGCATGATCGCAGCCCACGTCGGCAAAAAATTTACGAAAATCGCTTCCCACATATTGAGCTAGGGTGATCAGTTCTCCCTTGCTAAGCGTTTCCAATTGCAACACCGTAATCAATCCTTGGTTGCTATTCTTGAAATAGACATAGGCCGTATGAGCAAATGTGGCTGCGGCCTTGAGCAAGGTTTCCACCTGTTGGGGATCCCCTGCAACCCAATTGACGTCCTTGTACTCTGTAGTTAATAAGGGATGTTGAGTTGATGGAGAAACGATTACGATCTTACCCTCTTGAACCAACTGCTGATTTTGTCCTAGAATTTTGGTCATCCAAGCAGGATCATCCGAACAAACAAGGATGTGCCCCTGCTTCTTAACTGGATCCAAACCCTTTTCACGTGATGAACGATATTCACCTAATTTGGTTGTCAAGGTAGAGACAATCAGTGAGTAATTCAGGACCCCCCCGATAATCACAAAAACAGTGAACACTCGGCCCCAGTAAGTTTCTGGCGACATGTCTCCGAAGCCCACCGTTGCGACAGTCACAATCGTCCAGTAGAAGCTATTGAAAAGGCTTCCATAGTCTGAATCGGCGTTCCCAGCCAACAGGTACTCAAAGAGATGAATCCCTAAGGTAGAAACAATAATTAGCGTGGGAAGAAACCAATAGAGAATGTGACGAATCTTCATAGTCGATTAGAATCCATTAGAATACTGCTTGGATATCGCAAACTGCTAAAATTTTTGAGAATCATAGGAACTTCTGAAAGCAAAGCAGCCCCAGATATTGGCTCCGATTTGCTAAAAAGCATACGATAGCAACAAACCCACGTTTTTCCAGTTGTGTTCAATGATTAGTCAGAATGAAGTTATGATTTATTTTGTCCAACACAAGGGTCCACAGAGAGGAGTTTGAAATCGACAATCCTGACAGATGAATTTGGCAGGGCTAGTTTTTCTTGCAACCGAGTCAGGATTTCCCCTATAACAGTCCCTCGGTCGTTCATAGTAGTTTCATTTCAACGTTCACTTCTCAGCAGGGAATTCCTTATGAAAAGATTCATTATTGCCGCAACTTTAATGCTTTTTACTGGTTGGGTGCACGCCGCTGATTTAGGTGGCAAGGTGCTACGCATTGGCTCAGACACCACATACCCTCCAATGGAAATGGTGGATGAAAAAACTGGAGAGATCATTGGTTTTGATGTGGACTTGGTTGATGCCATCTGTGAGCGAATCAACTGTGTACCCCAGTTCGTGACCACAGCCTGGGATGGAATCTTTGCTGCGCTACAGCAGGGCGAATTCGATATGGTTGTCTCTGGTGTTTCCATCACACCAGAACGCGACAAGCAAATGGACTTTAGTGATCCATATCTCGTGGTTAGCCAGGCAATCATGGTCCGTGTTGATGACGAGGGTATGACACTGGATGACATGAAAGGGGCTGGTCGAAAGTTGGCTTCACAAACTGGAACCACCAATGCTCAACTCGCCGAAGAGTTGGTTGGCCGTAACAATGTCGCTCTTTTCGACACCTTTGCCGCCGCGGTTCAGGCCCTGCGTAACGGAGATGTCGATGGCTTGGTGATTGACGGCACTTCGGCTGCGGCTTACGAGCAGCAATTTGCCGGTGAATTGGTTGTCGGCATTCGTGGTCTCAATAGTGATCCCCTAGGATTGGTTTTCCGTGAAGGGGATGGGATGGTTGACGCCTTCAACACCGGTCTTGCCCAGGTCAAAGCTGACGGCACGCTCGATAAGCTCGTCCTGAAATACTGGAGCGAATAATTTGACTCGCGCCTCATGACCGACCCTTCACCAAGGCGCATCGGCCCGGAGTGGCTTCAGCTTCGGGCCAGCAATCTTGTGCTGCTGGCCAGCGCGCCCTTCTTCATCTATCTCTTCGCCACTTCCACCAACTACAGCCGCTCCCTCGCCTTCATCGTTGGTGTTGAGGAAGGTGCTGCAGAAGTCTTTCAGATCTTCCTGGTTTTGCTGCTGGGGTTGTTGAGCGGATTGATCCCCGTCCTTCTTGTTCGCAAATCTCCAAGTTGGCTTTCCTATCCTCGTGAAGTCTCCTGGTTGGGACTGGTGCTGCACTTGTTGTTGATGTCCTGGCTCCTCACACGATGGGATTTGGCGCCTTTCTGGGATTCAGTGATTGGAGACCTACTGGATGCCCGCAGCAATCCATTCCGAGATCCCAAGGTCAATTATCCAGCCCTTACTCCAGAAGGACAGGCCTGGATGCAAGGATGGCTGGAGACTCTGCGGTGGCCCTATCTTCTTGGGACTACCTTGCTCGGTGCAGTCGGTCTCACTAAGAAATTGCCAGAGACTATCAACCGTTGGATTTGGCGTTTACTGCTGATCCTCCAAGGAGGAAGCCTACTCTTCTTAATTCTGGTTGCACGACTAAGCTTCGCTACTGGCTTATTGCTGACCCTCCGAGCAGCCATTTTCGCTTATGTGGCCTCCGCTATCCTTGGACTGGTTCTAGCGGGAATGCTATCCCTGCAACGCAACCCTAACATTTATCGACGTTACGGGGTGATTGCCGGAATACTGCTAGGCATTGGGTTGATCTTCTCTCAAATGCCACAAGAACAGTATGTCTTGATTGGAACTACAGAGGGACGTGCCGCTTTCATCAAGGACACTCCACAACGCTTAGCAGACACGCTGCGCTATGGTGAGTTCGACAATGGTGTGGAGATGCAGATCCGCGCTGCTAGGGATGTTGAGCAAGCTCTGGAGCTCTATGCAGAAGACAAAAGAATCAGCGCCGCTTTTCTCCCAGAATCAGCCCTTCCTGCAGAAGCCCCTATTCTTTGGCGCACTGAGTTTCTAGCCGATGAATACAGAACACCCGCAATGGTCTTTGGTGTCTTCGGCTTTTTACTTGGATTGCTGACCTTCGGAGGATGGCAGCACCGGATGCATCCACTAGCTGTCTTTGCTGAATTCTATATTGATATCCTACGTGGGATTCCCATGCTGGTGATTATCCTCTACGTGGGTTTGCCACTCAGTGGAGCCGTCAAACAAGCCACCGATGGGTTTATTGACCTGCCCAATATGATCCGGGGAGTGTTTGCAATCTGTCTGGGCTACTCGGCCTACATGGCAGAGATTTTCCGGGCTGGCATCGAGGCTGTTCCCAAAGGGCAGGTAGAGGCCGCCCGAACACTTGGACTCGACCGATGGCAAACCGCCAGATTGGTTATTCTGCCACAGGCCCTGCGCATCGTCATTCCACCACTTGGTAATGAATTCATCGCAATGCTGAAGGACACGGCACTCCTGTCCATTCTTTCAGTTCGCGATGCCACCCAACGAATGCGCGAATTCCAAGCGAGTAGTTTTCTTCCTTTTGCTCCGTTCAATACAGCTGCGATTCTTTATGTCGTTCTTACCCTTGCGGCTGCCAGTTTGCTAAAGTGGCTGGAACGAAGAACCACGCCTATTTCAAAAAAATGACACCTCCGCAACTTACTGAAGCAGAAGCGCTGGAACTGCTTGCTCAACACTACGGCTTGACGGGGCAACTGTTTACCCTGCCTGGGGAACGAGACCATAACTTTCAACTCTGCTTGGCGAGCGGAGAGAAAAACACTTTCAAGGTAGTGAATGCTGAGGTTCCTCTGGAGAGTCTGAAGACTGAAATTCGAGCGATGCAGCACCTGCACTCTATACTGGGCGGTCTGGTACCAAACCCACTGGCGGATCAGGCTGGGCGTTTTATTTCCCAGGGAAGCCTACAGAATGGAAGTACCTGCTGGTTACGCTTGCAAAGCTGGCAGCCAGGCACTCCTCTCGCCGAATTCAGACCACATACCACCGAACTTTTTCATTCCGTTGGTCACTTGATGGGACGAGTTGCCACTTCGCTCTCTACCCTTGCTGTTCCAGATCCCAATCCAGAACTGCCGTGGCACCCTGATCAAGCTTTGCAAATTGTGGAAGAAGGCCTTTCCCTAGTGACAGATCCCTTACTCAAGAATTTTCTGGAGCAGGCCCTACGCTTATACGACAGGTATGGACGACCTCTGGAGACAGACTTACCTCGTTCCCTGATTCAGAACGACGCCAACGACTACAACGTGCTGGTTCATGGTAAGCTTGAAGGACCCCCAGAGTTGAGCTTGATCGACTTTGGCGACATGGTTGTTTCCTGGACTTGTGCAGAAGCAGCTGTGACTTTGGCCTATACTCTTCTTGGTCAAATAGCTCCTTGGAAAGCATTGCAGGCAACGCTCAGTGGTTTCAGTCAAGCCAGGCCACTCTCTTTGCTGGAGGCCGAGTTTGTCTGGCCAATGGCACTCATGCGACTCGGTGTGAGCATCGTAATGGCTGCAAAACAAATTCAGGAGCAGCCGGAAAATGAATATCTCTTGATCAGTCAACAACCAATTCGAGAGTTACTTCAACGCTTAAAGGATCTCTCACTGGAGGAAGGTATTGCCCGCTCCAGATTCGCTTGTGGCCATTCCCCTATCCACCGAAAGGTTTCTCTAGAAACTATTTTGGAAAAACAATTTTTTTTTCCAGTGATGGGCCAAGCTCTCACTCCCGACAACACCCTGCTCTTGCCACTGGGAATCGAGAGCCCTTCCAGCGATTGGCTGAGTGGTGAAGTTGAGGAACAATCTGCTCGCATTCAACAAGCCATTGAAAGTGCACAAAAGATCTTCGCTCTTGGACTCTATGATGAGATTCGACTTTGCTACACGGCACCTGAATTTCAGCAGGATCTAGAGTCACGGACCGTACACCTGGGACTGGATGTTTTCAGACTAGCTGGAACTCCCATATTTGCTCCACTGGATGGGGCCTTCGTCACAGTTCATGATAACGCTCAAGAGCAGGACTATGGCCCTACACTCATGTTGCAGCATGAGGATCTGAATGGAGAGAACTTCTTCACGCTCTACGGCCATCTTGATCCAGAATGCCTAGCACTCTGGCAACCGGGAGACTTCGTCCAAGCCGGGACTCGTATTGCGAGGATCGGAGCATCACCCCGAAACGGCAACTGGCCTCCACATTTGCACTTGCAGGTAATCGGTCATCGAATGGGATGGGAAACCGATTTCCCGGGTGTCGCCTTGCCTTCCGAACAAAGTTTCTGGAAGCAGCTCAGTCCCAATCCCTATCGTTTACTCGGAATCCAAGAGCAATCCTGGGTAGAACCGGAAGGCCTGCCACAAGATTTATTGGCAAGACGTCTCCACATCATGGGACGCAACCTCTCTCTGTCCTACAAAAAGCCGCTCACTATTTTACGGGGAGAGGGAGTCTACTTGATTGATTCTCTCGGGCGTCGCTTTGTTGACTGTGTGAACAATGTTGCTCATGTCGGGCACTGTCATCCGAGGGTTGTCGAAGCCCAAAGAAAACAAAGTAGCCTACTCAACACAAACACTCGCTACCTTCACCCCGAACTCGTCAGGTACGCAGAGCGCTTGTGTGGCTTGTTTCCTGACCCACTGAACGTCTGTTTCTTGGTTTGTACTGGCAGTGAAGCCAATGAACTGGCGCTACGACTAGCTCAAGCCCACACCCAAGCTCAGGGAATGGTGGTGGTGGACGTTGGCTATCATGGGCATACAAAATCTCTGATCGACTTGAGTCCGTACAAGCACAATGGGCCTGGTGGAAAAGGAGCACCAGACTGGGTAAGAACCACTCCCATGCCTGATGCGTATCGTGGAGTATACAGAGAGCATCACCCTGATCTAGGCTCAGCCTATGGGGGAAAGGTCATTGAGCACGCAGAATCACTCGCAAAATCCGAAACCGGGTTGGCTGGATTCATTTGCGAATCAATTTTGAGTTGTGGAGGACAGATTGTTCTTCCAGAAAATTATCTACAGACCGCTTATGCTGGAGTTCGCAGGCTTGGAGGACTGTGCATTGCCGATGAGGTACAGGTTGGTTTTGGTAGGGTGGGGAAAACCTTTTGGGGATTTGAACTACAGGGAGTCGTTCCAGATATTGTTACTCTGGGAAAACCGATCGGTAATGGACATCCTCTCGCAGCTGTGATCACCACTACCGAAATTGCAGAAGCCTTTGCCAATGGAATGGAATACTTCAACACCTTTGGTGGAAACCCTGTTTCTGCGGCAGTGGGTAACGCCGTATTGGATGTGATTGAAGAAGAAAACCTCCAAAAGCATGCACTGACCTTGGGGAATTATCTGCTTGAACGATGGAAGGGAATGTCAAAGCGTTGTCCGGCGCTGGGACAAGTTCGTGGGGAGGGCCTCTTTCTTGGTATGGAGTTCGTTGCTGATCCCGTACAAAGAATACCTTGTGCAGCTCGTGCAACCTATGTTGTGGAGCGGATGAAAGCCCAAGGATTCCTGCTCAGTACAGATGGGCCGGATCATAATGTGATCAAGTTCAAACCCCCACTGGTTTTTCCAGATTCTGAAGCAGAACGGCTTTGCAACAATCTCGAACAGATACTCCGGGAAGTTCCTCTGCAGCTAACCTGAAAAAATCTACAAACCCCCACCTGAATTTCAATCTCAAATACCTTTCCTATCAATTGTCAAAGGTTGAAACCTGCCAATGAGCCAGTCCTTCCAACACACCCTTCGCATAATTTTGCTGCGCTTGGTAGAACTGCTTCGCTGGAAATTTCTGCAAATATTCTTTGACTTCTGGCCGAGCATTGCCCACGAGAATTCCCTTAAAACCTTCGTCAAACATTGACTGATCGTTACCACTGTCCCCAGCAACAATTGTGTTTGCTTCCTGCCATTTCAGTAGTTCCAGCAGGTAGCGCAGTGCTTTCCCCTTGTTGACCATTCCTGGCAAAATATCGACATAGTAACTTTCTCCAAAAGCAGCACAGATCACTTGGTAGCGTCCAACAGGCTCCATCATGCGCCTTGAAATTTCGGCTAACCACTCAAGCGGCTGTTTAGGGTCCATGATTGCGTACGAGACCTTGTAGGGTGTCTGGCAATTGGCTGCCTCCAGGCTGATCACATCATTTAAGTCAATCAATCGCTGATGAACTTCCTCCGCAGAGAAGCCAAACTTCTCAAGTTGTAGTTGCCAATCAAGAAGTGGTGTCGAAAAACTACCAAAAGGAGGTAGATAAAGTTCAACTCCCGTTTGAGCAATAATGGCGTCTGGCTGAGGCAACTCCTCATGCTTCAATCCGTGGAGCACATCAGGATAAGGCCTACCTGTGCAGAACATTACCCGAACCTGGCCTACTTGTTGGAGACGTTGGAGTTTTTGCCCAAGTTTACGTAACGATGGCAGATCTCCAGTGAGGGTAAAGTCGATGTCAAATACAAGATTCCAAGTCTGCATTCGGTCCCAGCTGGTGATGGTTGGATTCAGGAGGTTTGTTTTGCCCAAAGGTACTGCACGAAGAACGCCCGGCAATAGCCAATAACGCTCTCTTCTATTCAAGAGTAGCTTAGCAGGCAAGGCTACAAGTAAATTTGAGCATAGCGCTTGCAGCTTGTTTGTGCTAGTATACTTAGCTTTGCTATTTTTCCGGATTTAGGCAATTCACTAATTGGAGTAACTTTCTATGGATTTCTTCATTCGCGAGGCATGGGCGCAGGATGCTGGTCTGGGCGGTGGTGACACTACCGCTATGCTCGTGCAGTTTGGCCCCCTCATTCTAATCTTCGCCATTTTTTATTTCTTGATCATCCGACCACAGCAAAAGCGCCAAAAAGAATTGCGAGCCATGCTGAATGCCTTGGGCAAGGGTGATAAAGTCGTGACAAACTCTGGTATTCACGGGACGATTTTCAAGCTCGGAGAAGACACAATCACCGTAGAAATTGCTGACAAGGTCAGGATTCAGATGGATCGTGGGCAAGTTTCCCGTGTTGTGCAGAAGGCCAAGGATGCAAGTGCCTCTGACAACGAATCCAAGGATGAGTCTTGAGCTAACTTTCCTTGGTACTCCAAAGTTTTCAGAATTAAAGAAACACCACCCATGAATGTACGTGTCAAAGGCTTGCTGATCCTGTTGGTCTTTGCGGCAGCCGTTTTTTATAGTCTGCCCACTTATCAAGCCTACCAACCTGGGGTTGATCCTCAACAATATCCAAATCGTGTGAACCTAGGGCTAGATCTCCAAGGGGGAATGTACCTCGACATTGAGATCAAGGTTGAAGAAGCCGTTAAGGAAACTGTTAGCCGTACTGCTCAAGAATTGGAAGATTTGTTGCTGGACAACTACGTCAAATTTGTCGAAGTCCGCCAAGAGAACAACGTCGTCATCTTGGAGATGGAAAAAGGGGAGACCGTCAATCTGACCGAGTCCCCCTACGATCGCTTATTAGTTCAGTTCACAGCAGCAAAGCAACCCAACAACAGGACAACGTTGACGCTCCTCCCAGAGGAGTTAACTCGCATTCAAGAGAATGCAATTACACAAGCTCTGGAAGTCTTGCGTAATCGCATTGATAGCCTGGGGGTCAGCGAACCCACTCTTCAACGTCAGGGGGACAACAGCATCATCATCCAACTTCCTGGCTTGAAAGACCGAGCACAGGCAATTGAACTGATTGGACCGCAAGCCGTTCTCGAGTTTCGTATTGTCAATGATGATGCCACTCCAGCCGCTTATAATCGCTACACTGAACTTGTTCAATACGAGGAAATTCGTGACCCCATCACGCAGGAAGTTATATCCCGCAACCCTTATGTATTGAGTAAGGAAGTTTTGTTGACTGGGGAGTACATTCGAGATGCTCGGGTGCGCTTCGACCAACAAACCAACCAACCTTACGTCTCTCTTTCCTTCGATTCTATTGGCGCTGATCGCTTCGCAAAATTGACTGAAAGAAATCAGGGCAAACGACTAGCAATTGTTTTGGATGACAAAGTGCAGTCAGCCCCAGTGATTAGAGAAAAAATTAGCGGTGGAGAAGCATCCATTTCGGGTCAATTCACTACAGAAGAAGCTGGAAACCTCTCTATAGTACTTCGTTCGGGTTCTCTGCCAGCCCCCATTGAAATTAGAGAAGAACGAACCGTTGGTGCTTCCCTCGGTGAAGATTCCGTTGAGCAAGGCCTTATCTCGCTGCTGCTTGGTGGGCTTCTGGTCTTAATCTTTATGATGGTCTATTACCGGCTCGCCGGTGTCTTCGCTGCAGTCGCCTTGGTATTCAACCTCTTACTTATCATCGCTGTCCTGGGTGGGGTCGGTGCCACCTTAACGCTGCCCGGCATGGCAGGAATCGTACTGACAACAGGTATGGCAGTTGATGCAAACGTCCTGATTTTCCAAAGAATTCGTGAAGAACTCGCAAAAAGTAACAACTTGCGCAGTTCGATCAATGAAGGTTTTGATCGAGCTTTCAAAACCATCCTTGATGCCAATGTCACAACACTCTTCGCAGCTCTGGCGTTACTACAATTTGGAACCGGTCCTATCAAGGGCTTTGCGGTCACGCTCTCTCTGGGAATTCTCTCAAGTATGTTCACTGCAATTGTAGTGACGAGATTCTTCTTTGAAATGATTTACCTCAACCGCAAGCAACTCAAAGCCATCAGCATCTGAAACATGCTCTCTCAACCATTGCAAATCCGCTTTCTCGAAAAGCGACGATACACCATCTACCTTTCGATTTTCTTGGTTCTCAGCACTTTTTTGTCCGTGCTGCTTCATGGAGGGTTGAATTATGGAATTGACTTCCGAGGAGGAACCAACGTTCAGATTCGCTTTGACAGCGAACCAGACCTGAATCAATTGCGTGAATTATTCGCCAATCAAGGTTATGACAGCATCATGCTGCAAACCTTCGGAGCGGAGGAAGATCGAGAAATTCTACTAGGATTACCAATTGACAGCTCGTTGGGAACCGGGGAATCTCTGACAACCAACCTTCAACAAATTCTCCAAAACTCCAACACGAACCCAGAGATCCGGCGCGTCGAGACTATTGGACCAAAAGTTGGTGACGAGTTGAAAGAAGACGCTCTTCTGGCAGTTCTGATAGCTTTGGGACTGGTACTCATCTACATCAGCATTCGCTTTCAGTGGCGTTTTGGAATCAGTGCCGTAATGTGCCTCTTACACGATGTACTTGCCGTTGTTGGAGTATTTTCGTTGTTTGACAAGGAATTCAACCTAACGATCATCGCAGCTTTGCTGACGGTAGTCGGATATTCTCTGAACGATACCATTGTTGTGTTCGACCGTGTTCGAGAAAATCTTGCAAAGTTCCGCAAGCGTGAGACGGAAGATCTGTTGGATCTCAGCATCAACGAGACTCTCAGCCGCACCTTGCTGACTTCTGCCACAACCTTGTTTGTTGTGACCATGTTGCTGCTCTTCGGTGGAGAAATTATTCATGACTTCGCATTTGCCCTGTTTGTAGGAATCCTTGTTGGAACTTACTCCTCCATCTATGTAGCCAGCCCGATTTTCTTGCTGCTTCAAGAAAAAGCGCCACCCAAACCAGCAACACCCAGCAACACCGAACTCACCCAGGAAAGCCAATGACAGAATCCCCCAATCCAGGTTTCCAGCAGATCGCGATTGTCGGACTGGGCCTGATTGGTGGTTCCCTAGCTCTGGATCTACGACGGCTACATCTGGCAGAACATCTGCTCGGCTATGACCAGCGCCACCATCATTGTGAGGAGGCGCTCCATCGCAATCTGGTTGACTCTGCCTCAACGAATTTTGATGAAAAACTCCGCGATGCGGATCTTGTCATTCTAGCAACCCCAGTCAGTAGCTTTCCACAAGTCCTCCACTTTATCCGTCCTCAACTTGGACCGCATACGCTGTTATCCGACGTCGGCAGTGTGAAATCACCTCTCTTGTCCACAATCCAGGACTACCCCGAGTTGATTCCAAGATTTGTGGGGGGACATCCAATTGCTGGTGGCGAACGCTTTGGACCCACCAGCGCACGGACTCACCTTTTTGAAGGAAAGCGCTTCATCCTAACCCCTACTGATGCAACTCCTCTCGAAGTCACTCAACGACTCCAGCTGCTTTGGGAAGCGCTTGGAAGCAAGGTTGCTGTAATGAATGCGGCACAACACGACCAAATCTTTGCAGCAGTCAGTCACTTACCACACTTGATCGCCTATGCCAGCATCCAGGCCATCATTGGTTCAGATCAAGAGGAAGTACTTCAGTTTTCTGGGGCGGGACTCAAGGACTTCTCGCGAATCGCTTCTTCCAGTCCAGAAATGTGGACGGATATATTTCTTGAGAACAGAGAGCACCTACTGCCCAGACTTCGCCATCTAAAAGAATTGTTGGGGCAATTGGATGATCATCTCGAACACGCAAACCGAGAAAAATTACAGCAATTTCTGCAGCAAGCAAAGTTTGCAAGAGATCAGTGGATTGGCTAGAGAATCAGCCTGAAAAAACTTGTGCTTTTGCTTGTTGAGTCTCATCTTTTTTCGTTTTATCTCGTAGATTTAAGCCGATAATCATGATCGGTTGCAAATCGATTCATTGTGCTACCGAGAAGGTGGTCGTTCCTTGTCACATGTCGTTGTAAACTCCTATGAAAGTTCAGGTTCAGGATCTCGGTAAATTGCGTCGCGAAATGCAGATTGAAATTCCTTTCGATGAGATCCGAGGGGAATATCAACAAGTGAAGGATCAGTTGCGCAATACCCGCCTGCGTGGATTCCGTCCCGGCAAGTTCCCCAAAGGATGGATGAAAAGCCGGTTCCGTAGTTCGATGGCCTACGAGATCCGTGAACGGTTATTTCCTCAGTTCTACTCGAGAGCTCTTCAATCAGAGAATCTGATTCCAGCAGTCCCTCCGACATCGTTGAACATTGACTTTGACGAGAAGAAGCCTCTGAGTTTCAAGGTTGAGTTGGAAATTGCACCGACACTTCCTGAAATTGACTACGACAAGCTGGCCCTGGAAGAACAAGAACTCGGTGAAGTCACTGATAAGGATATAGATGACATGCTCCAGCAGCTTCGTCGTGCTCGCTCGTTTCGAGAACCCAAGGAAGCTGGAGTAGTAGAGAAAGGGAATTTGGTGACTTTTGATGCTCGTGGTACTTTGGGTGGAGAGCCATTGCCAGAGGAGCAACAGATCGAAAAATCTGAGTTTGAGGTAGGTGGAGAATTATTTGCTGAATTCAGCGATGCCGTTTTGGGAATGGCTGTTGAGGAAACAAAAACTGTTACCTTGGAGATGGGCTCCACCTTCAATGATGAATTGCAGGGGAAAAGTGCAGAATTCGAAATCACTGTTCAAAGTATTGAATTATTGACTCTACCAGAGTTAGATGACGAGTTTTTCAAGTCCTATGGGCACGATACCGAAGAAGACCTACGCAAAGCTGTTCGTGAGATGCAGTCAGAGAACAAGAAAAACAATCGCATGACAGACTATCGGGAACAGCTTTTGCCGCAACTCGTTAGACAACTGGAAGATATTGACCTGCCCGAGAGTAGTATCGCAGAGCGAGAAAAAGCACTAAAGGAAGAAAAAAACGAAGCTGGAGAAGAGCTGACTGAAGAGCAGATCAGCCAACGAATGGAAGCACATCGTGATCGCTTACGCAGAGATTTTTTGGTAGATCACATCTTCCGAAGTGCTGCTCTACAACTGGACGAAGCAACACTGGCCAATCGTTTCTCAAATGCTGCTGGGATGATGGGGCTTTCTGCACAGGATTTTTATAATCATCGATATGGTCGAGTGATGATGAATTCGATGGTCGCAGAGCTACGTGGCGAACAGGCACTGAACCATGTTATCGAAAAACTGGTTGGGCCAGAGCCTGCGAGTGAGGCATCGGACAATGCAGAAGAACAGCAAGCAACTGCTACTGAGCAGGACTGAACCGAACGAACTAACCCCAAATTAAGAGCGAGCCGATGCCACTCATCCCGATGGTCGTCGAACAAACCAATCGAGGGGAGAGATCCTATGACATCTATTCACGACTGCTTAAGGATCGTATCGCCTTCATAGGCACCCCAATCGATGATAATGTTGCCAACCTGATGATCGCACAGTTGCTGTTCCTTGAGGCAGAAGATCCAGAGAGTGATATTTCTTTGTATATCAACTGCCCCGGCGGTCTGGTCTCAGCGGGATTGGCGATTTATGACACCATGCAGTACCTGCGTCCTCAGGTGCAAACCATCTGTATTGGTCAGGCCGCCAGCATGGGAGCTATTCTTCTCGCTGCAGGCGCTCCTGGCAAAAGATATGCGCTTCCCAACTGTCGGATCATGATTCACCAGTTGATGGGTGGTTTCTCTGGACAAGCTGAGGACATTGACATCCAGGCACGGGAGATCGTACGCTTAACGGGCACGCTAAATGACGTCCTTGCCAAACATACTGGTAAAGATCCAGGACAGATAGAGCAGGATACGCAGCGTGACTACTATTTCTCTGGAGAGGAAGCCAAAGCATACGGCCTCGTGGATCATGTAATGACCAAGCGGGAAGATCCACCTGCTTCGAGCAATAGTTGATTGTAACACCAACCACTCTTTTCCATTTGCTGAGCTTCAGACCCAATTGAATGATGTTTGGGTCTTAACAATCATGGAGTCAGTATGAGCAACCAGAAAGACGCACCATTGCGCTGCTCATTCTGTGGAAAAACACAGGATGAGGTAAAAAAAATCATTGCAGGGCCCGGCGTCTATATCTGTGATGAGTGCATAGAACTGTGCAATGACATCATGGAAGAGGAGTGGCAGCGCGAAAAAGCAATGGATGACTCTGAACAAGTGTTGCTGAAGCCTGCTGACATCAAAGATGTGCTGGATAACTACGTGATTGGTCAGCAGTTTGCCAAGCGTGTGCTTTCTGTGGCAGTTCACAATCACTACAAGCGTATTCATGCAAATCTGCAAGATAGCGATGTAGAGTTGCAGAAGAGCAATATTCTGTTGATCGGTCCGACAGGCACAGGCAAAACCCTATTGGCTCAGACCTTAGCCAAGATCCTGAACGTACCTTTTGCAATGACTGACGCTACAACGCTGACCGAAGCCGGTTACGTTGGAGAAGACGTCGAAAACATTGTACTGAAACTTCTGCAGGCCGCTGATTATGATACAGAGCGCGCAGAACAGGGAATTATCTACATAGACGAAATTGACAAGATTACACGCAAGAGTGACAACCCTTCTATCACACGTGATGTTTCAGGCGAAGGTGTACAGCAGGCTCTGCTGAAAATTATTGAAGGGACAACCGCTAACATCCCTCCTCAAGGAGGACGCAAGCATCCACAGCAAGAGTGTGTTCAGGTCGACACCTCAAATATCCTCTTCATCTGTGGTGGCGCTTTCGTCAATCTCGATCAAATCATTAAGCGACGGATTGGAGATCGGGCCATCGGTTTCGGTAGTAAGATTCAGGATAAGATCAAAGATGCAGATTTGTTACGACAGTTGGAGCCGGAAGATTTGCTGAAGTATGGTCTGATCCCTGAATTTGTGGGCAGACTCCCTGTCATCAGCACACTGCATGATCTGGAAGAAGAACACCTGATTCAAATTCTAGTTGAACCAAAGAATGCTTTGATTCGACAGTACCAGAAGCTTTTTGAGTTGGAAAACGCAAAGCTATCCTTCACAAAAGGTGCTTACAAGGTGATTGCTCAAGAGGCGATCAAGCGCAAAACTGGTGCTCGCGGTCTGCGCTCGATTCTCGAGAAAGCCATGCTGGACATCATGTACGAAACTCCTTCGAACAATAACATTCAAGAAGTTGTAATCAGCGAAAATACGATCACTCAAGGTGTACCTCCCAAGTTGATCATGCGGCAATCTGCTGACAACAACCGAAAAATGAAAGTTAGCTAAGCCCTCCCCGACCTATGCCCCAAAAACCACTAGACGTATACGGTATCGGCAATCCATTGATGGACCTGCTAGTACACATTCCAGCGAGCTTCCTTGAGAAGCAGGAACTGGAAGCCAATCGTATGTACCTGGTTCACCAGGAACGCCAAGAAGAGTTGATTGAGGAGTTGCAATCCGGTCAACACGAAGTGATCTCTGCCCCAGGGGGATCGGCAGCCAACACCATGAGTGGGCTGGCACTTATTGGTAGTAACGTGGGGTATACTGGTAAGCTGGGCCAAGATGAGTTGGGGCAACTGTACGAACAGTTGTTGGCAAACGAAGGAGTCACTACTCGCTTTGGTTTTGGGGAGGGTAGTAGTGGGAGTAGTCTGATCCTGGTTGGAGAGGACGGTTCTCGCACCATGAACACCTTCCTTGGAATGTGCCAGGAATTACACCCAAGCGACATTGATGCTGAGTTGATGCAGCAAGCCCGCTACCTGTACATCGAAGGATATCTCTGGGACACAGAAATTCAGCAGGATGCCGTCAGTCAAGCGATTGGCCTTGCCAAGAAACACGGTACAAAGGTCGCTCTCAGTCTTTCAGACCCATTCTGTGCTCAGCGTCACCAAGAAGCGTTCCACCGGCTGGTTCGTGAAGATGTCGATCTCCTCTTCTGCAACCAGGAAGAGGCTTTTGCACTGCTCAACACCGAGATCTCACAGGAAGCTCTGGAATACCTGGCCGCCCAAGTGGAGACCGTTGCTTTTACGATGGGAGCCCGTGGAGCTTTGGTATGCGAACAACGTGAGATGTTCTATATTGATCCTCGGCGAGTGAATGTCGTTGACACAACGGGAGCGGGTGACGCTTTTGCAGCAGGATTTCTATACGGCCTGACTCACGAAAAGAGCATTTTTGAAAGTGGTGTTCTCGCCACTGCTATGGCAGCTGAAGTGATCCAGCATATGGGTCCTCGGCTGGACAGAGCCGTCAAGGAGAAAATGCAGAGCTTTTTCGGCTCTCACAACTGATCCCACCTTCATCTTCTCTATACCCATGACGCTTCCCGAATTGCTGGCTCCTGCCGGGAGTTTAGAACGCCTGAAGGTCGCTGTTCTTTACGGAGCTAACGCTGTCTATCTCTCTGGACATCGTTTCGGGCTGCGCAGTGGAGCAGATAATTTCACTGATACTGAAATCATCGAAGGACTGCAGTTCGCTCATCAGCATGATGCCAAGATCTTTGTCGTCCTCAATGCATTCCCCCATGACCAAGATCTCAAAGAGATGCCAGACTATGTGATCTGGCTGGAGCAGCAAGGTGTCGATGCTGTTATTGTTTCAGACTTGGGAACTTGTACGCTGACTCATCAGTACACCAACCTGCCGATCCATCTCTCCACCCAAGCGTCCTGCCTAAATTCTTGGGCCGCTCAAGCTTGGAAAAACTTGGGAGTTCAGCGTCTCATTCTGGGAAGAGAAGTATCTGTTCAGGAAGCTGGATGGATTCGGCGCAAGGTAGGGATCGCTGTAGAATTGTTCATTCACGGGTCGATGTGCATGGCCTACTCTGGCAACTGTGTCATCTCAAACTACACCGCTGGCAGAGACAGCAACCGAGGCGGCTGCGTTCAAAGTTGTCGATTTCATTATGATGTTCAAGAAACCAATAAAGAAGAAGCCTTCAAAGCGTCCTTTATGAGTTCCAAGGATCTACGGGGTCTGGAGCAGTTGCCCCAATTTCTCGAACATGGAATTGACAGCCTAAAGATTGAAGGTCGGATGAAAAGCAACCTCTACGTTGCCACGACGACTCGTGTTTATGCACAAGGTTTAAAAGTTTGTGCAACCGAACCACTTCCACTTCGGCAAAGTCGCCTGCAGGAGCTAACCCAGGAATTGGAACGAATTCCACATCGGGGTTACACCGAGGCTTCTTTGAACACACATGCTGGACAAGACAGTATTTATCAGGGTCATCGCAACGGAGAGCAACGTTATGAGATTGCCGGAACAGTACTAGACACCTCTGAAAATTTTCTGACACTATTGGTTCAGAACCCCTTTACTGCCGGAGAATCCCTCGAATTTCTAACTTTCGCAGGAGACACTATTTTACTGAATACCTCTGGGCTTCTGGATATCCAACAACGACCACTGAACCGCGCCAAGCCCAATAGCCTTATCTTGCTCCCCAGTATTCCTCAGATCAAGCCGTTGAACTTGGCTCGTCGACAAGCTGCCTAGAGTCAACGTCGAATTTCAAAGCCTACTAGTCTCTCGCCCACTTCATCTCTTTCTACATCTACCGTAGCAACTTTTGAATAAGCAGGCCCTAGTTTACATTGCTCTACAAGTTGCTCTAATAGTGCCTCCTCACATTGAACGACAACCTCGACACTTCCATCGGGGCAATTCCAAACAGCCCCTTCCAGTTCTAATCTAGCTGCCTCCTGACGTACAAAGTAGCGAAAACCAACTCCTTGTACGACTCCTGTAATTTTCAATTTGTACTGCAACATTCTTTTTTTCCCTACCGAGAACTGACTCCACGGAATAGCTGAACCTGCCATTTGTCCCGATACTTCTGGACAAATCCTTCGACCAGGATCTGATCTCCAAATTGCCAACTTGGTAAGCGATCCTGATACTTTTGACGCACCACTACCTCCACACCATTTTCCAGTAGTAGCAACTCTATGTAAGAACCTTTGCTAACTCTTCGTTCCAAGCGACCTGCCAACTTGATAAAACGTTTATCATAGCGAGCAAGGTCTACGTTCTCTGCCTTTTGCAGCTTTGTAACATAACGGCGATTTGTCTTTGAATAGACTGTTCTTCCTTCATTAGCCAAGCGTTTCAAATAACGCCGACGTGAAGCATACGTGCTCCAGATGCCTCTCTTCTCTTCATAGGCTCGGGCCTCAGCATCTACATAGCTATCAAAATTACTGGGCAACTGATAGCGAGCATCAAAGAGGCTATGACCAAGACCGATGAGTAGTAGATTTACATTGGCATCTTCAGCCTGCAATAGCCCTAAAGTCCGTTGATAGCGATCTCTTGGAAATCGAGGAGACACCCAGAGTTGCAAGGGCCCATTTTGCAACCGATCCTGGAGGAAATCCCTTGCCGGCAAACCAAATTCTAGATCCTGACCCTTATGGGATTGATTCAGCTCTGGAGTATCAACAAACAGTAACCGGATTTTTTCTTCGGACTCCGTGTAGTTGTTCCGATTCCAATCAGCGTAAAAAGTATCTCCATCGACTACCTTGACCATCGAAGGCGCAATGGGCTTTGCCTCCCAGCCAGAATTGCGCAAGTCCGTCCAGGACTCGGCAATTAACAGTTTGGGACTGAGCAGGCATACAACACAGATCCCAATCAAATAAATTTTTTGCAAGGATGCACCTCACATAAATGCTGTTATTCTCTATGATTTCCAAAAGATTTGTAAAACTGATTTTAACTGATAACACGGCTCCATATAATTGAAAAATCCTCAGGCAGTTCATGCATCAAAGAGCTCAACCAACTGTGGATTCTGAGGATCAGAAAATGTTTCATTTCAGAAAATCCTTGGGGTAATAACATGCTTCGGAAGCAGACAAAATACCTTGCAGTCTAGAAGTGTGGCTGTTAATTTGAATCCTACTTTTCCTTCATCTGAACCAACCACACTGCTTCATTTGACATACCCTCTGTCAATCTTCATTCATAGGCTTCCCATGCGATCCTTTTCGCGACTGCGCCGATCGATCGGTCGCTCGTTCCTACTTTTACTTGCTGTCTCCATGACTCCTTCCTTTACTCTTGGTGCCGAAGGTCTCTCCGACGGTTTATATGCCGATCTGGAAACCAATCGAGGTCGAATTCTACTGAAACTCTTTTACAAGCGAGTACCGAGAACAGTAGCAAATTTTGTGGGCCTTGCTGACGGAACACAAGCTTGGAAGGATCCAATTTCTGGAGACTCACGGAAGAGTAAGTTCTACGATGGGTTGACCTTTCACCGGGTCATTGCTGAATTCATGATTCAAGGTGGGGATCCATTGGGCACTGGTAGTGGTGGTCCCGGGTATCGCTTTGCCGATGAATTCCATCCAGAATTGCGACACAGCAAGCCTGGTATTCTCTCGATGGCTAACGCCGGACCGGATACCAACGGAAGCCAATTCTTCATCACCCACAAAGAAACTCCCTGGCTCGATGACAAGCACTCCGTTTTTGGCGAAGTTGTTGAGGGCATGGATGTAGTCAATGCGATTGAGAAAGGTGACCGAATCGAACAGCTGCGAATCGTGAGGCAAGGGTCGGATGCAGAAGCTTTCGATGAAATGGCGGTCATCTCCAAAGCCGATGCCACCAAGCAGGCTTTGTCAGAGCAAAACCGAAAAGAGCTCCCTGAAGCTAGTGCAGAAATTGATCCCTCTCGAGTGCCACAACCCGACCAACCCGTTGCTTCCAAAGTTGCTCTGGAAATGCTTGTGATTGGTTACCAGGGTGCGCGTATTCCAAAGCAGGATCTCTACTACGACCGAGAAGGGGCGGCTGAGGTTAGCGCAAAGCTAGCCGACCTTGCTCGTCGTAAGGGAGCAGATTTCAGTGAATTGGTTGACCGCTTTACAGATCTGCCAGAGCAAACCCGCATTCCAATGATTGATCAGGCCAATCCACAACTACCACCGTTCCTCAAACCAGCCTTCTCACTATTGGAGGGTCAGGTCAGTGATCCAGTCGAAACCCCATTAGGTTTCTTGATCTTCAAACGCGTATCGCTTGAATTGATTACAGCAAGTCATGTACTGATTTCTTACCAGGGAGCACTACGATCTGAACAAAGCCGTAGCAAAGACGAAGCAATGCAACTCGCCCAGCAACTGCTCGTAGAAATTCAGGATGGTCGTGATTTTGCGGAAGTTGCTAAAGAGCATTCAAATGGACCGTCTGCTCCACAAGGCGGGATGTTGGGAGAGTTCCCCCGAGGAATGATGGTACCTGAATTTGACCAAGCAGCCTTTGCCTTGGAACCCAATACGGTCAGTGAGGTGGTTGAGACCGCTTTTGGTTTCCACATCATCAAACGCATCCAATAACATTGCATGCCGGAGCAAGTCGCTACCGCTGCCATTGTGATCATTGGCAACGAGATACTTTCGGGCAAAGTGAAGGATGAGAACTCTCACTATCTCTGTCGCGAATTGCGTGATCTTGGAGTGGAGGTTCGTTCTATCGTGACCATCCCCGATGATACCAAAACGATCGGTAGTGTTGTCCGGCAGGCTTCTGAAAAGTACACTTGGGTTTTTACCAGCGGAGGCATTGGTCCTACGCATGATGATTTGACGGTTCCTTCGATTGCGGCGGGTTTTCAAACTCCACTGGTACGTTCGGAAAAGCTAGCAAAGCTGATCAGTGGCTACTACGGGAAAGAAGTGAATGAAGCTCATTTGAGAATGGCCATGATTCCAGAGGGCTCAGAGCTTCTATTTGATGAGAGCAAGCGGGTCTCTCAAATACTCTTCCATAACATTTTGATCTTTCCGGGAATTCCCAGACTGCTTCAGCGAAGATTCCAAACCTTTCGGGAACGCTTCCGTAGCAATCCAATCTATCTACACCAAATTTTCCTGAATTGTGATGAAGGACAGATTGCACATCTACTGGATCAAACCCTCGTTACCTACCCAGAATTGCAACTAGGTTCCTACCCACGAACCAAGGACGAAGAGAAACACGAGGTGAAGCTCACCTTGGAATCGAGAGAAGCCGCCTACCTGCAGGAAGTAGCCAATTACCTGCTTGAACGCATCCCTCCCCAGTTTATTTTGCGTAACGAATCCCCAACCTAAGACCTGCTGATGAATCCCCTACAACTAGCGGATCAGTTTCGAGATCGTGGCCCCTTGTTACACCTTGTGCTAGATGGCTGGGGAGTAGGCCCTCCCGACGACACCAATGCGTTCCACAAAGCTTCTCTGCCAATCTTTAGACGAATCACAGAGCAGTATCCTTACACCCAACTATGGACGCATGGTACATACGTTGGCTTACCTAGTGATAAAGATCTCGGTGGTTCTGAGGTTGGACACATGACCCTGGGCGCCGGAATCGTCATGGAGCAAGGTCCCTCTTTGATCAAACGTATGATCGACAGTGGGGAATTCTTTGAAAGTCCAGTTCTGCAGAAGCTAACCAACAATTGTCTTCAGAATGACACACCTCTCCATCTCCTTGGCTTACTCTCTGATGGTAATGTTCACAGTCACATTGATCATACCATTGCCTTGATTAAGCATGCCTTCAAGCATGGTCTCCGTCGTTGTTATGTGCATGCTTTGCTGGATGGCAGAGATGTTTCGATTCAATCGTCACTGGACTACACCGAACAACTGGAGTCTCTCTTCCATCAACTCAAAAGCCAGCGTCCAGAAACCGACTATGCTTTTGCCAGTGCAGGTGGACGCGAAAAAATCACGATGGATCGGGATCAGAACTGGTCTAAAATTGAACTTGGTTGGAATCTGCATGTTCACGGGAAGGGAGAGCATCAATTTACATCAGTTCGTGAAGGGATTGAATATTTTCGCCAGCAGTCTCCCGACATCATTGACCAGGATCTACCCGGATTTTCAATCGTGCGGTACGGAAAGCCTGTTGGGCCAATCCAAGATGATCACAGCCTTATTTTTACCAACTTTCGGGCAGATCGAGCGATTGAGTTCACTCATGCGATTTTGGACGATTCCTTCCCACATTTTGACCGAGGATTACGACCCCAGATTCACTATGCGGGAATGATGACCTATGATCAGGACCTCTATCTACCACCAGACTATCTTGTCGGAACACCCAAAGTTGAAAACCCTTTCGGTAAGCGCATTCTAGAAAAAGGATTGCGACAATTCCGGCTGACAGAAACCCAAAAATTTGCTCACGTGACTTTCTTCTTCAATGGAGGCTACCGAGAACCCCTTGATCCAAAAAAGGAAATCTATCACCTGATTAACTCGGACAAGGTTGATTCCTTTGCGAATGCTCCTGCCATGAAAGCCAGGGAAATCACAGACCAGGCAATCCAGTTTTTACGTTCGGGAGAGTTTGATTACGGACTAATCAATTATGCAAATGCCGATATGGTGGGGCATTGTGGGAAAATAGAGGCCGCAATCAAGGCGGTAGAGGAAGTGGACCGGCAACTTGGCAGATTATTACCGGTGATCGATGAAGTGAATGGTATCCTTGTGATCACAGCAGACCATGGAAATGCAGATGAAATGCTGGTCAAGAATAAGCAAGGTAGCTGGGAAAGCAGTACAAAGCATTCGCTGAATCCAGTGCCTTTTGTGATTTATGATCCGAAATACAAGCAACAGTATCAACTTCAAGCACATGGCCCCGGGATCAATCTGAACCTGAGTCATGTGGCAGCGACTCTGTTTATGCTCATGGGAGAAACACCCCCTAATGACATCAATGATTCCTTGTTCAGATTATGACTTTGCACAGGAAAGTTGTCTGTAAAGAGTGCCAGATCACTCTTGGCTATCTTGTAGCATTGAAAACCCTAAATTCCGCCCCAATCTAACACAAATGTCGCAGATCACCTGTATTGGAGCCGGCTATGTTGGTGGCCCAACAATGGCCATGTTGGCTCTCCACTGTCCAGAGCATAATTTTACAGTTGTGGACATCAATGAAGAGCGAATTCAGCGCTGGTCTTCTGACAATCTACCAATCTATGAGCCTGGTCTGCTGGAAGTCGTGCAGCAAGCAAGAGGTCGTAATCTCTTCTTTTCCAATGATATTCCCACAGCTATTCAACAAGCCGATATTATCTTTGTTGCCGTGAACACTCCAACCAAGACATTTGGTGAAGGAGCTGGGAAAGCTGCTGATTTACAATACTGGGAAAAGACTGCTCGGGATATTCTGACACATGCCCGACAACCTGAGGTGATTGTCGTTGAGAAGAGTACACTACCAGTTCGTACTGCGGAGGCAATGTCACGGATTCTATCTTCAGGTTCTAGCCACAGCCAGTTCTCAGTCGTATCCAACCCAGAATTCCTAGCAGAAGGCACCGCAATCCCAGATTTACAGGAACCTGATCGAGTGCTGGTTGGTGGGGAAGAGAATGAATTCGGTCGTCGTGCATCCCGAACGATTGCTGACCTTTACGGTCACTGGGTCGCGGCAGATCGAATACTGCTCACCAACGTCTGGAGCAGTGAACTCTCCAAATTGGTGGCCAATGCGATGCTGGCACAGCGAATTTCTTCGATCAACAGCATTTCCGCTCTCTGCGAGAGAACTCAGGCCAACATAGGTGAAATCAGCCATGCCATTGGGATGGATCGGAGAATTGGACCTCATTTTCTGCAGGCGAGTATTGGGTTTGGTGGTTCTTGTTTCCGTAAAGACATCTTGCATCTGTCTTACCTCTGCGAATATTACGGACTACCTGAAGTTGCTGATTACTGGGCCAGCGTTGTGCGGATCAACGAGTTCCAGACAGATCGTTTCTTCCAGAATATCCTCAAGCAGCAGTTCAACACCTTGGCGGGAAAGAAAATCACCCTGTTTGGCTTTGCCTTCAAGCCAGATACTGGAGACACACGTGATTCTCCGGCCATTCCGCTCTGTCACAAGCTACTGAGTGAACATGCCCAAGTGCGGGTGCATGATCCCAGGGCTCGGGAAGAAACCGAGCATGACCTGGCTTCCATGGAAGGAGACATCGCTTTTGTTGAAGATCCGTATGAGGCTGCTTATAGAGCCCATGCTGTTGCGCTAGTGACACAATGGCAGCAATATCGTGATCTCGATTATGGACACATTTTAGAGAACATGATGCGGCCTGCTTACCTGTTTGATGGCCGAAACCATCTCGACCATCAATATCTCTTCAATCTGGGTTACAACGTCTTCCCGCTGGGGAGTGCCCCCCCTAACTCACCTTTAACAATAACCTTGGTGGTTAGGAGCCACCACCTTTAACCTGAGGGGAATCCATGAGTAGCTTTGAGGCCAACCTGAAGACGATGCCCTTTGCAGAACAAACAATCCTGCTCCGCATCTTTAACTCCAAAGACGAGTTGATGGCAATTTTGCCCAATTTTCCTGCCAAGCAGGGGACCTTGCGTGTATTCTCACACGTAGCCAGTACCACGGGACAAATTGGACGGGACGAAGCCAACGAAGCGCTCCGTGTTTTTGGAGAGTACACCGAGCGTGCACAACAAAATCCTGGTCTTCATCCAAAGCTGGACCTCCTCCTCAATCTTCGTGATGGAGACTTTCTGAGAATTGAGAGGATCGAAAGCTCATATGCTAATCTGCTAGCCAGTATCCATGACCGCAAGGCAAGCGCAGCAGAATCAGAGGCTTTCATCGAATTGCTTAATCAGGGGAAAGTGAGGGCTGCTGAAAAGGTAAGGGAGGAATGGGAACCCCAAACCTACGTGATTGATGGAGTCCTGAATTACTTTGGCACCCACGGAAATCAGCGGATGGAATCCAGCTACTGGGACAAAGTCCCTTTGAAGTATTCCAACTACACGGACCAAGACTTTGAGGCTAGCGGTGTTCGCTATGCGCCTGGCAGTATCGTGCGAAATGGAGCCTATATCGGCCCACAAACTGTAATTATGAATCAGGCTTTCATCAACATCGGCGCCTTTATTGCGGGAGGCGGTGTGATGATTGATGGTGGCAGTAGAATCGCGTCCTGTGCTCAAATTGGGCGAGGGGTTAAATTCGGTGCAGGTTCCGGAATAGAAGGTATCCTCGAACCTGCAGGCCGTCTGGCCTCCATTGTCGAAGATAACGTTAAGATCGGAGCGATGTGCGAGGTGGCAGGGGTGATTGGAGAGGGTGCGGTCGTTGCCAGCGGGGTCGTGATGGCTTCCGGCAAGAAAATTATTGACGAGGAGACAGGAGACGTGGTCCCTCCACTTGAGTGTCGTGTGGGTAGTGAAACATTTCTACTTCCTGTTATTCCACCATACCGTCTTGCAGTCGGAGGTTCTATATTGAGTCCCAAGGGACGCATTGCAACGGATGCGGTCATCCTGAAACCAGGAGATTTGAGAGAGTCGGCAACCCTAAAGCATTTCCGTAAACAAGGTATTCTTTACAGCTGATTACCAACCCTACAAAGTCCGTGCACTGTGCTGCGCACGGACTTCCTCTCATTGTGCAGCAACTGCTTTGCTGTCACGTAGCTCTTCTACGATTGTCCGATCGATCGGCACCTGAACATATCCAGTTTCTTCACTCCAGAAGTAATAATAACCGGTTGGCGTTCCATCCTCTTTCTCGCCACTGGTAATCTTACCATCCTTGATTGTCCAGGACTTAACGACTTGTCCTTCATCGACGTAGCTAACCTTGTAGTCTTTTCCGAGGACATTATCGGCGCTTCTAAAAAACTGGTTGCGAGCTTCTTCTGTACAACCCGCAGTAGCTAACGCCAGTAGGAAAAGACCTATCAGAATTCTCATATGGTGTCTCAGTGAGAGTGGATAAATGGTGAAGGGAAAGTACGAAACAAACTAGCGAAAGCTAGCAGGGAGCGCAAGTGAATCTGGTGAAGACAGCAGATCCTGCCACTGGGAGTGGAAGATCTGCCAAGAAGAAGGAAGGAATCAGCCGAGCAGGTAGTAGAAGCCCATGTAGCTCACACCCATAATTACAGTAGGAATGGCTGCGCCCATGGCCAGATTAGCTGGATTCACACCACCAGGGAAGTAGCGTGACAGGATAGATTGTCCTGCAGGATTCGGAGCGTTGGCGATGACAGTCAGACCGCCACCAGTTACAGCACCTGCGACAACTGCGTACTTCTGGCCATCGGTAAAGCCAGGTACCAGTGTAGCCAAGAAGGTAATTGCCGCGTTGTCATTGAACGCTGTCAAAACCGTTGATCCAATCATCAAGGGCAACTCACTCAAACTTTGTAGCACTGGCGCAATCCACCAAGCCTGAACCCCACCGTGAGTTACTAGACCAGCTAGGAAGAAGCCTACCAACAATGGCCCCTTGATCTCCAGTTTGTTCTGATAGGCTTTGGAAGCCATGGTGAATCCAATGAAGAAGAGGAAGCCACCAATGAACAGCGGTGGGTAGTGCGCATTGAAGACAGTCCAGGCCATGAAGAGCAGGTGAGTGACTGTGACCCAACCTGGAATCGGATCTTCACGATCTTCCCACTTGACCGGCGTATTTGTTTCGGATGATTCGCTAGAGTCAGACTTCTTTAGGTTGGCAAATTCATTCTTGAAAATGATGTAGTAAAGAATGTTTGCTATCACAACACCTATGACAGCTTTCCAACCAAAGTTGACCATCATGAACGCGATGTCCCAACCCCAGGGCGCTGCGACCATTAAAACCGGTGGAGCTGCAAAGTGGGTCAGCGTTCCACCCACGGACACATTGACAAACAGCAAACCGATTGTCGCATAAGCAAACTTAGGACTTGGGTTGTAATCATAGAATTGCTTGGCTAGTAACAAAGCAGCAATTGTCATCGCAGCTGGCTCAGTAATGAAGGAACCGAGCAAAGGAGCTAGAGTCAAAATAGAGAACCACCAAGCCTGAGTAGTAGATTGACCAAAAGCAGCCACTCTACCCATGATCTGCTCTGCTAGCTTTACGATCGGACGAGTAGAGGCGATAGCCATGATCACTACAACAAACATTGGCTCAATATATACTACCGTGTGCGCGATATAGTCCTTGAAGGTAGACCAATCGTAGAAGCCAATGATAGCAACCATTAACGCAATTACCCAAATTCCAAAGATTGCCTCCACTTCGCCAATGAAGTGAAACAACTCCGCTTTGAAAGATGGGCTGTTCTTAATGAACTCCTCAGACTTCCCTGCTTTGCGAAGCTCTTCTTCGTGGTGGTGCTTAATGTGGTGCGCTTTTGCTGTTAGTGGAGCAGCCGCAAAAGTGTGGCAAATCGCTAACAGGAACACTAATGAGCCCACAAGATTGAAGGGGCTTTCTGCGATACGAGAAGCCAGAATCGATCCGATTCCTCCTCCTTCTGGGTCGTTATAATCTTCCAGAGCAATTGGGAAGTTCGTTTCCACAGTTCCACCACCACCACCGGCAGCAATCACGAAGCCGGCAAGCAGTACGAACAAGACTGGAATCATCCAGGCTCTGCGTGACAGGGCTACAGCAGCCAAAGTAGACAGACTCCAGTCACGAATGCCGAGCTGTCGCTCTATTCCGTCCAACATCTTTTGGATTGGTGCTGGCAAACTGGGGCTACCCAGCACTTGTTCTCGAAACGCTACCGAACTTCGGCGAGTTCGGTTCGCTGACGCTCCTGAGGACCGGCGTCGAAAGGAGGAATTTCTCCGCATTTTGGGCTCCATTGCTGAAAATATTATGAAAGGGGAGGTGATCGGGGGCGAAATTGATTTGGCTTTTTTCTGGCATGCCATCTTGGGATCAACTGGCGGATGCTGAAAACAGCGAAAGCGGCAGCGCCTGAAATCTGGCGATTCAGACTGTCTGGAAGCCCCTCTCCTGATTCGTTTGCAAGGATACATTGATCAGTTCCGAACGCAATCCGAAATTCCAGTAGCAGAGCGATTGTGTCAACTGATTCGCTAACAATCTTGCATCTGTCTGACTTACACTTCAGTGCATATCCCAAAAATTGGGACCAGTTGTTTTCTAAACGACTACTGGGAGCTACCAACTGGTGGCTGAACCGGAGCTCAAAATATCCATCACAACGCTGCCTTCAACTGATTGAAGTTGTTAGACAGATGGGTTGGGATCACTTGGTGATTAGCGGAGATCTCACACAACTTGCGCTACCTGAGGAATTTGCCAAAGCACGAATGGCTTTGCGGCCTCTCTTACAGAATCAGGAAAGAGTTAGCATTGTTCCTGGGAATCATGATTACTACGTTAGCGAAACTGAGGAATCAGACTATTTCCGAAGCTACTTTGGAAGTTTCTTTGGCAAAAATGAAATTCACACCCGTCGATTGAATCAGGATTGGCACTTGATTGGTTGGCACAGCGCAACACCAACACCTTGGTACAGCGCTTCTGGCTGTGTCCGGCGTCAAACGCTAAAGGCCACAGACGAGTACCTGCAACAACAAGCGGCAGATACGCGGTTTGTTCTGGTCAACCACTACCCAATCAGCTTCCCAGACAGGGAACACGACACGAAACACGAGTTGTTGAACTTGGAGCAGGTCCAGTATTGGCTGAGCAATCGGCCACAGATTCGACTATACCTGCATGGACACATTCATCATAACTGGCATCATGTGCAGCAATATGCATCGCATTCGCTGCATGTTGTCAATTCGGCTTCATCGACCATGATTGACGAGAAGTCTACATCCAGTTTTCACCGTATTCGGCTGCATAAAGACCAAATACAAGTGGAACCTATTAGTTTTTGAAAGCCCATGTCCAAACTTTGGTTATCCTTCTGCTGTCTAGCTCTCGCTTCTCCGGTGTTTGCCCAAGGAAATAGCATATCTGGCAACCGCTGTGCTGAAGCAATCCGTCAACTGACAGAATTCGAACCAACTGGAATCTACGGAAGTAGCGTCGAACACGAATGGACACCGGCTTCAATGTATCTGTTGCAGCGAGAAGCGGAGAAATATCGGGTACTGCACCGACATTTTCTAGATCAGGTAGAAGATTGGCGTTTCGAAGTGCTGGAAATGAAAGGGGGGAAAACGATGATGTTTGTTTTCGCTAAAACTTTTGAACCTCGCTACTGCGAAGGCCCTAACGCTTTTTTTGTCAAGAGACTCAAGCAGGAGCCGATTGGGGAAACTCGCGCACGGGTTTCAGACAGGAGGTAAATTTTCTTCCCGATTTCGTTTCCGGGAATTCCATCCGTGGCGCATTCGCTCCAGCGTCTGCTGCCACAGCATCTCTTCAAATTGTCGCAGAGAAAGGTGTTGATTCTTCATGACTCGTCCCACTTTCGGAAGTCTGCGTCATTGCTTACCACAAATCGCTTTCCTGAACTTCAATCATCTCCAGGACATCTTCCGTCAGAATTAGGTCATCACCGAAAATTGGTTCTCCAACTACTTTGTCAATCTGCTGAATTTGTCCACCTCGCTCCAGATAACGAGTGGTAGCTGCTTGAATTTCTTCGCGAGTGATTTGAAGGATCATGGGATCTCCTTAATAAATCAATTTTTTATTAGTGAATGATTTCAGATGCCTAACTAATCTTAGTCAAGAATTATTTAGGCCGTTTATACACAAACTGCAGTATTCATACCACGAATAAAAAAATTTCTTACTACCCATGATTTCCCAAAACTTTATTTTTGGTTGGAAATCCGCCAAAATAAGTTTTTTGTGATTCTTACCTAATACAATCTTTTCTGGTTTCTTATTCAGGGAGGAAATAACCCATGGCAGAAACCACATCAGAATCTGCACTTTCCGAAGAAGAATTGGAATATTTTCGCAAGAAGTTGCTCGCAATGCGTGATGAGATTTACGCAGAAAGCGCAGCAACTGTTGAGGAAATGCAAAATGAGTCTACTCTCTACCCGGATCCAAACGACCGAGCCAGCCTGGAAGCCGAGCACTTCAACACCCTAAGGATCAGAGATCGTGAACGAAAGTTACTCGGTAAGATTGAGGCTGCCTTACAGCGTATTGAAGATGGTACTTTCGGTATTTGTGAGATCACCGGCGAGCCGATTGAAAGAAAACGTCTGGAAGCCCGCCCCGTCACTACTCTCAGTCTGAAGGCAAAGGAAGAGCAGGAGCTCGAAGAACGTCGTCAACATCGCTGACCCAGAACTTACCCACCAACTCAATAATGCAAATCAACCAATCATCCTCGCTTTTCGCCAGGGCTCAACTGCGCATTCCAGGTGGAGTGAACAGCCCTGTCCGAGCATTCAAATCTGTTCGCAGTACACCTCTTTTCATCCGTGAGGGGAAAGGAAGCCACATTACCGATGTCGATGGCAATGACTACATCGACTATATTGGCTCTTGGGGGCCTCTTATTCTTGGACATTGTCACCCTGAAGTAATGGCCGCGATCGAAGAGGCGCTTCATCGAGGAGCTTCTTTTGGAACACCTACCGAAGGAGAAGTGCATCTAGCAGAAATGATCTGTACTGCAGTGAACAGTGTCGAAATGGTCCGACTGACCAACTCTGGCACGGAAGCTTCCATGGCTGCGATCCGAGTTGCCAGAGGATATACGGGCCGAGATAAAATCATCAAATTTGAAGGATGCTACCACGGCAGTGTAGACTCTTTATTGGTCAAAGCGGGATCAGGTGTGATGACTCTTGGCCTTCCAGACTCCCCAGGAGTACCTGCGTCTTTCGTTGAACACACTCTCCTTGCCGATTTTAATAATCTCGAGTCGGTCACCGATCTCTTTGACGAATATGGTTCCGAGACCGCAGCCGTGGTTCTCGAACCTGTCGCAGGAAACATGGGAATGGTAGTGCCAGACCTAGATTTTCTGAAAGGATTGCGGAATCTCTGTGATGTTCATGGATCCTTGTTGGTGTTTGATGAGGTGATGACTGGCTTCCGAGTTGATTATGGAGGGGCTCAGGAGATCTTTGGGATTATCCCTGACATGACTATTTTCGGAAAAGTGATTGGAGGAGGTCTACCAGTTGGAGCTTACGGAGGCAGACAAGATGTGATGTTGATGGTCGCACCTGCTGGTCCAGTATATCAAGCTGGCACTTTATCTGGGAACCCACTGGCGGTAGCAGCGGGTCGCAAAACATTGGAAATTTTACAGGCTCCCGACACCTATGCGGAATTGAGTCGAAAATCCAACTGGCTGATCGATGAAATGAGGCAGAGCGCTGGACAAAATGGAATTCCATTTCAGACCAATGTCATGGGCGGGATGTTCGGCTTTTTCTTTGCTGAGAAACCGGTTCGCAATTATCAGGATGCGGCTGAATCAGACCAGGATCGCTTCCGTAAATTCTTCATGGGTATGCTAAAGGAAGGGATTTACTTGGCGCCTTCTGCCTTTGAAAGTGGCTTTATCTCGATGGCTCATACGGAAGAAGACTTAGAAAAAACAGCAGCAGCTTGCCGCAAAGTGATGGCTACACTGTGAGCTTGCTCACGATTGATGAATACCTTCGGCAGCCCGTAGCCGAGAGACTACCCTACTATCAGCGAGAAGGTCGACTATATCATGTGATGATGTCACAACAGTTCCCTCGTCCGCTGATGGAGGAAATCTTCGGTGTCGCCAACACACTCAAGGCTATGTCACATGACTACGAAGGTCTTGAGTTCCTCTCTCGTCTGCTACGCCACAAGCGGGCGATGCTTTACTTCACCCAACCTTCGACTCGCACTTTTCTCTCCTTTTTGACTGCTTGCCAACTTGTCGGCATCACAACCGGGGAAGTGCAAGATCCTGCACTATCTTCTGAATACAAGGGAGAGAGTCAGGAAGACGCGATCCGGGTCTTTAGCAGCTACTTCGATCTTGTCATCATGCGTGACCCGAAACCTGGTTTTTGCGAATACATCGCGTATCGCCAAGATCGGACCGGCTTCAGTGTCCCAATCCTCAACGGTGGCAGTGGCAAGGACCAGCATCCCACCCAGGCGCTACTGGACCTCTACACGATGCACCGCTCCTTCCAGCGAATGGGTGGAATCTCTGGGAAGAGGTACGCTTTCGTGGGAGATCTTCAACGTGGTCGAGCTGTGCGCTCAGTCATGTATTTGCTCGCTAATTACGAAGATCTCGATTTCTATGCCGTCGCGCCCAAGGGCTTTCAAATTTCTCCAGACCTTCAACTACGCCTGGAGGAACGTGGGGTTCGGCTACACTTCACAGACCAATTGAACGAGGTGTTGCCTGAGGTAGATTGCATTTATATGACACGCGTACAGGATGAGTACGACCTCTCTGGAGAGTCAGGCAAGATCGACTTGGCCAACTTTAGCCTCACTGAAGAAAATGTGAATCTACTACCCGAACACGCCATCATTCTTCACCCTCTGCCTCGGCGTCAGGAGATATCCAGTGGGATCGATGCCAATCCACGAGCAATGTACTGGTCTCAGCTGCGTAACGGAGTCTATATTCGGGCTGCACTGCTGCTCTACATTTTTGGAAAAAACGAACAACTGCCGATTATCCAGGAAAAATCCAACCCATGACTAACAGCCTCTGTATTAGAAACGCAACTTAATTAGTTTAATATACTGATATTGTTTGTATTTCAATTTTCACACAGCTTACACACTATAAATTTTTACGCTGAATTTATTGGACATTTTTGATAATGTTGCACGCACAGCTACGCGAAAATTCCAATAAGTTTAAAAACGTGGAGCGAATATGGGTGGAAGGAAGACAGAATACAAAGAGGATGAGATAGCAATATTTGAGGATGCCTGTGTCTATAAGCGTGGAGACTATTGGCAGTTTAGGCATTGGTTGGAAAAGGAGAAGAAGTACGTAAGGAAGAGTTTGCGGACAAGGAAGAGGACAGAAGCTGTTGAGCTAGGCAAGGAGCTGTACTTGGAATTGTTTGCAGACATGAAGCAGGGAAAGAGCTACTACAGTATTACTAGTGAGAAAGCAGCTGAGAAATATCTGGCTGCAAGGAAGCATGATTGTGAAATGGGACTGATAGCAGCAAGTAGATATAAAACGCTGAAATCACATCTAAAGCATTGGGTAGCATTTATTGACAAGAACACGAAGGTAAAGGATCTAAAGCGTAAGGACTGCGAAGGATATTATGAATGGAGGCATGCGCAGGCAGAGGGAGATGTAAAACAGAAAACGGTGCATGGGGAGCAGGTTACGATAAATGGAATGATGAAGTGGTTGTACAGACAGAATGAAACTAGCATTGATGGCTTTGATTTTAAGAAATTGAAAAAAGTTGATGATGATAGTGAGAGTGTAAGGAGGCAGACACTGACAAGTGAGGAGTACAATAGATTGATAAGGACGATGCGCAAGCTGAGTCCAAATACGCAGAGTGAACTGAAAGATTTACAATCAAAGTGGTTCAAGCTGACACAGATGTTTGTGTTGATTGCTACAAATAGTGGACTAAGGGTTGGTGAGCAGAAGCAGCTGAGATGGGAAGATGTACGAGTAGAGGAACACAAGGATAAAGAGGGGAATACTGTAAAGCTGGCTAGGATTAATGTACGTGCTGCAACAAGCAAGGTGCGCAGAGGTAGGACACTGCTGTGTAGGAATGGACAGTACTTTGAGAGACTAAAGACTGGTTTGGGTGAGAGAAGTGGTAAGAGCCTGGTTTTTAGTATTGATGGGAAGCGAGAAGTAAATTTGAGGACGCTGAGCAAGTATTTCAAAACTATGCTGGAAGCTGCTGGGATAGAGGATGTGGCAGGCAGAGGGATTGTACTTTATAGCTTACGACACTTTATGATTACGCAGAGAATTATGGCAGGCTTGAGCTACAGACAGGTTGCGGATATGTGCGGGACAAGTATAATGATGATTGAAAAAACATATTGGCACTTGAATGATGAGATAAGGCTCACGAGTGCGTTAGCTGATTACAGACGACGTAACGATGGAACAATAGAAGTTATTTAAGAAAAAATGCTTTATCAAAATTATGAATCGTTGGATATTGTGCAGAAAATTGGAAGGCGTGTTCTAGAAAAAAGTGGAATATTGAGACTTAATCAAGAATTGTATGAGTATAATGAACATGCTTTTGTCGATAGCTGTGAGCCAAGTAAGATACTAAATGAAAAAGAAATTGTCACACTGGAAAATACCGATCCGAAATATCTGATGTATGACGAAACACTACACGATGTAATGGAATTAGTAGATGATGAGAGTGATTTTTACATGGGTAATGCCGTAAAGTTTACAGCACAAGAAAGACAGTGGCAAAAATGGCTTGCTGATGAAGGTAGCTTCCAGATTGGAATTATGCGTGGTACTGTTGTTGGCCAATGTTGGAGATTTACTTCAAATCTTGAATTAGTCTCTGATAACAGAGATGCGGGATGGTGTACAATTTGGGCACAAATGATTGTAGTACCTAATTATATTGAAGCTGATTGTATAGTATTAAAAACGGATGAAAGCTGGGATGAAAAACAATTGCTGAAATTTGATGAAGAAGGGTTTCAAAGATTAGAAAAAGAACTAAATCTTTTTGCGCTGAAGGGATAAAAGTAAATTTAATTTATCAAATCAATTCGGCAGCACTGCGCATCTGCTCATCATTAACGTCAATATAACGCTGTGTTGTCTGTATGCTGGCATGCCCCGCCATCTCCGCTAGCACACGCACCCCCACTCCCTTGCTGCTCAATTCCGTTAACCAAGTCCTCCTACCACTGTGACTAGTCGCACCTGATATTGCTGCCTGTGCATACAATCGCTGTAAATGTTGTGCCGCAGTATTTGCTGTGAAGTGTGACCGCTTTTGTGTGCCAAACAGGAATGTGTTGGGTGCAGGTGTTGAAGATAGTGTGTTGATGTACTGCTGAAGCTGTCTGTGCATTTGACGTGGAACAAATATCCTACGTGCTCGCTTTGACTTTGTTATGGCGGCAGCAAGCACAATCTCTGCTCGCACCTTGTAATTCTCATCCACTACATCTTCTATCCTTAGTGCAGCTACTTCTCCAACACGCATACCACAGTAGTGTGTCAGCTGTAGCATCGTCAAATCACGCTCTGCGTATCTGCTGCAACTCCTAGTCACGTCAAACAGTCTCTGCAATTCTGCTTTAGTCAGTGTCTTTGCTTGTGGCATATTGTCTCTCATAAATGTATGTTTTTCATAATATAATTATAAATTCTTACATATATTGAGGACAACCAAATTGATTGAGAAATGATTGTAATTGATAACAGTGACTTATAGTGAAATGTTGAGATTTGTTTATTTTCTTACATTTATTTTGTAGTGATTGATTGAATCAAAATGTGTTTGAAATTGAAAGTATTAGTGAAGTGATTATGAAAGTGTTAGTGGAAAAGCAGATTGGAAAAGTAGAATGGAAAAATTGACACGTGAGAACATAGCTGTGATCCAGCCCAGTTCCCCTTTTCCATATACACTAAGTATGGGCAGCGTCCTTGTCTAGTGTAGCTCAGTATGTGCGGGTAGATAGCAGCACTCTGTAAGTAGTGTCTCTGCTGCCAACCCATCAAATTCCTTCCAACAGTATCCTGCGGGTACCCTATCTGCACCCAAGTTGTCCTGCACTACACAATCCCTAGCACCATCCACCTGTTTGCCCCACAGCGTTTCAGCTGCTGTCCAAATTCTCTTGTAGTGTTGCCAGGCGTAGCCGCTGATGTAGAAGTGGACGTGTGTGTTAACACGAAATCTACCTGTTTCTACATACACCAAGCGTGGCAATCTCATATTCTCTCTGTACAGCTGCCTTCCCAATACACTCCTGTCCAAGTTATTAAAGAAACGTTGAGCATTTCGTACACACTGCTGTTTAGTAACTGCTGTACCATCCACATACGTACAAGTGCCAAACAGCCAAAACTGTTGTTGCCCTGTCCAAGCTGTACCCTGTTCACGTATTGTTGCTAATCTTTGCCATTCAGTATGTGTCATCTCAATCCTCCACTAAATAAAAACAGCAGCTGATACATGGCTGCTACTGTTATTTAGCAACACGAGGAGAAAACATGCAGAGAACGGTTTTGAAAGAAGTATATGAGCTACTGAGAAATATCGGAGCAGTGGCAAATGAAGCAGAGTTTAGCAGGGATTGGTTGGGTAGGAGTGAGAGCTACGCTGGTGGGTTGAGATTTAAAGGAGTGGGTGCGAGCACGGGCAGTGTGGCGATATGTGCCAGCAAGCTACAGCACTATGGCAAACGTATGTGTGAATCTAGTGCACATAGTGAGCTTGGCAAGCAGTTCCTACAGCTGAGTGCAGCTTGCCACAACACGATAAATGAGGAAGCAGAGGAACTATGGATTGCAGCATGAAGTGGTTCTGTGTAGTAAAAATTCCTGTTTGCGGTTTAAGCGCATGGAGTACTTACAGATTTGTGCTGGAGATTTTGCTCCACATAGTTTAAGGGTGCAGGAGTGTACACATAAGTAATATACTGAAGAGTGTACAGCAAGCACTAGAGGCGATACGGATTGAAACGGAGAAAGCTGATTGGCAACTGCGTTTGGAAATATTGCAGCTGATACTCAGTACTAGTGGATCTGTAGTTGCCCAAGCACGCAAACAGGCAGCACCTGAAGTGAAGCAGGTAAAGCAGATAGTACCCTTACCTAAAACAAAGTTGGTGAAACGCTACGTGGATATGCCAAAAGCAGATTCAGGCAAACAGAAGCAAGCAGGTGTGGATGACGATGGTAAGTTTAGGCAGCAACAACAGCAGCTAACAGCAGTGGAACCGTAAGTTGCGTTGCCAAATCAACGTGCTGTTTGAGCTAGTGTAGACAAATGTGTGAGACTGCTATGGTAGACAGCGAAAAACTGTAGAATTTTGTGGGACTGACAGGCTATGTGAAGTACAGAACAAATGCTGATTCATAGCAAACGCTTTTTTAACACTAGGACATGGCAGCAACATGGCAAAAGCCAAGGACATGGAATTAGAGCAGATGAGTATAGGTGAGATTGATGAGCTTGAGAAGAAACTAGCTGAACTGAAGAAGCAGAAGATGAAGGAAGAGAAAGCAGCAGTGATAAAACAGGTTAGGAAGCTGTGTATGGATTATAAGATATCAGCTACACAGATGAGGGGAGCACTAGTGACGAGAGAGAGGAAGAAGAAAGACAAGTGATACTGTGGGCGAAAGGTACTGTGAGAAGTTAAATCAGAAAGTACATTTCGTGTTAACGCACTTTATCTGACATCAACTCATGTACTGCTTTCACTCTTCTGTACGTATTTCAGAATAGCGTTATTTTACTGAATAGGAGTTAGGCTCCATCACGAAAATGGAGCCAATCTTTAAAGAATTTACTTTGTCTTCTTCAAGCGTTTCCTAGGATAAAATCCCATACTCAAGTTTTCCTTCTGTGTTAAGAAAAAATTTAGAATAGTTTACAATTTCATACTGAATTACCTGATAGAGAAAAATGAATTTTTCTTAAAACCTGAAAATAAAAGTAAAATTTTATGAATTCGTAATTAGTATCTTAATAACATTTTTAAATAAATAAAATCATATACCAAAAAATTGAAAAATATATTTAGTAATTCAATTTCTCAAACAAAAATAAGCTATTTAAACTTCTATTTTTATTCATATTTATTTTTTATTATACTTCAATTATCGCAGACACTTGTACCATATTCGCACGGCGACGCACTATATTATCATTTAGTTGGTCCAAAACTTTGGAAGACAAGTAATTGGAATTCAATGTGGGAAGATTTATCTCACTACGCTCAAGCTGGATACTTTGATCTTATATATTTTATGCCAACATATTTGATTGAATCAAAATTAATTAACCAAATTTTGTGTCAGTTCACCCATTTTTTCTTTTCTATTTTTCTAGGATCAGCCCTCGCTTTTTACATTATTAAGGACCCTATATGGAGCCCAATATGTGGTATATCAGTTCTTACAATTGCAAATGATAGTAGCTTTTTCTTTTATGCTAAAAACGATGGCGCACTAGCTTTATTTTCGCTTTTATTGACATATTTAATCGTTACCAGAAAATATAATCAATATCCAAAAATAACGGGTATCTTAATTGGAATTGTTCCGGGAGTAAAAATAAGTGGATTTCTCGTCATTTTTCCAGTTGTATTACTTTTAACGTTACATTTATTCAGAAAAGAAATTACGTTTAAGAACTATTTTCTTATTGGAATTCTTTCTCTAATTTCACTTGCACCACAACTAGTCAAAAATTTTGTTTATACAGGAAATCCTTTATTTCCAGGATTTATAAGTATTTTACCTGGCAACCTAACAGCATCAATGCTGGATCACTATAACACTTTTTACGGAAACACGATGACAGGTGAAATATTTATTGAGCAATTGATTGATTTTTTTTCTGGAAAATCAGTAATTTTATTAACGCCTATTTTCTTATTTTTTTTTAGAAAGACGAATAGAACGATTTTAGAATTATATTTCGTAGGAATTTCAATCTTTTTTTTATACCTAATTTACAACGGTAGTTTACTTCATCCAAGATACTATTTTTCTTCGTATTTTTTAGTAATCACATCAATATTTCTTTTACTTAAGAACATAAATTTTGAATCTAAAAAATTAATACTTTTAGTTTTTGTTATTTCTATAATCGATAGTAAGATTGATCTGTCAATCAAAAACTCATATACAATAACGACTGATTACATAACGCTAAATGAGGAAGAAATTTTAAACAAATATATACCAATTACAAACATTTGGAAATTTATAAAGCCTGAAGAAGAGGTAACTTATATTATTAGTGATCATATTTCAAACTCATATTATCTTCCAAAAAATATTAGATTACACACAGCAAAACAAAGTTTAGGAGCCGATTTTATTTTGAAATGTAAAGACAAAGAGGTGTTATCGAAATTTTCTAAATATGAGTATGCACTGATTCTAAATGACTATCAAAATGATTGTTATAATTTCATAATTGAAAACGGGGATCTCATAACAAAATCAGGTAAACTAAGATTGTATAAAATATAACGATAAAAAATTGAAAAAAATCAATTACTCTAGACACGAAAATAAATAAAATTTTCTTAAATACGATTATATCATTGAAAAATTCTATTAAATTTATTTCAATTTAATCTTACTATATTTATTTATAAGTACCTCATTTCCATAGTTCCACATAGGTTGTCGTAGTTAAGTCGTTTTTACAAACAATCTAATCTGCTAGATTTAGAGAATTAATAGAGTAACGTTGTCACTGGATTTATCTAGATTGTCTGGCAATTTTTCTGTTGTCCATCTCTACAAGTGAAAACACAATACTATTGAACACTTGCTAATAGAGGAGGCAATGATGGAACTACTAAAGACACTGAAGCTGACACGGTATCAGCGAAGCAACACAAACAACCCCGTCCTACAGCGTAGAATCAAGCTTGTGGCACGTATAAGTGAGCAGATTCTGCTAGCTGAAAATCCAAACTATAAATCCCTAAGTGTACACACTGTTGCAGACGATAGTGGTGAATTGCGCGAAGTTGAAGTGAGTAAACGTGTGCTGTGTTGGTGGCGTGTGGGTGCTGATGGTACTGTCGAATTAACTGTACGCTATGGCAGTAGGGTGCTTGAACTTGCTAAGGGCATGGACGCTGTTGAACTAGCTAGCGTGGATGAATTGGTGCCTGTGCTAGAACAGTTTAAGGCAGCTGCTGAACGGGGTGAGATGGATGATATGGTAGCTGCACAGTTGGCAAAGCGAAAACGTGTTAACACACAAAAGCAGCAGAAGTTGAGCTAGTTTGGCATTGAGTGTGTGCACTGCAGATGGTAGCAATTGCACACACAAAAAAGCATGTGTGAACTGTGTTTCATGCACATCTGTTACACACTGGAAATTTCTGGCTGTAAATTATTGAAATTAAATATGAAAAAACCTGAGCTTTGTATTAGAAATGCCACCGTCGTTTTACCCGATCAGCTGCAACAAACTGATGTCTTGGTAGAAGATGGGATCATCAGCGCCATTGGTCGTGGATTGCCTGACGGTAAAGAAACTCTAGATGCTTCTGGTTTGATTCTCTTCCCGGGCTTGATCGATCCTCAGGTGCATTTTCGAGAGCCAGGAAATACTCACAAAGAAGATTTACATACTGGATCTAAAGCTGCTGCTGCCGGAGGAGTCACCAGTTTCTTGGATATGCCCAACAATAATCCAGCGGTGATCAATGCAGAACGAATGGCTGCCAAAAAACAACGTGCTGCCGAACAGTGTGTGGTCAACTATGGATTCTTTGTTGGTGCCACGCCTGAAAACCTAGCTGAGATCAACACCGTTCCAAATATTTGTGGAATCAAGGTCTTCATGGGTTCTTCTACTGGAGACCTGCTCGTTCATCGTGAAGAAGACCTAGAGCGAATTTTTGCCAATGGTAGCCGCCTGATTGCTGTACACGCCGAGAGTGAACGTCAAATTCGCGACAACACGGCCCTGCTCCAAGGATGTAAGGATGTCAAGGCACATCCCAAAATTCGAGATGAGGCCACGGCGCTGGAGGCAACTGAATTAGCAGTTCGTCTATCTATCCAATACAAAAGACGGCTTCATATTCTACATCTCACCACTGAAGAAGAGACTCTACTGTTACGCCGCTTACCAAGGGATCACAAGATCTCCACGGAAGTCTGCCCACAACACTTCACGCTGACAGCTCCAGACTGCTACGAAAAACTAGGAACTCTAGCCCAAATGAATCCTCCCTTGCGCAGTCCACGTCATGGCAAGGCACTCTGGCAGGCACTCAAAGATGATATCATCAACTGCATTGCCACTGATCACGCCCCACACACTCTTGAGGAGAAGGATGCTCCTTATGGTAAGGCTCCATCGGGGATGCCCGGAGTAGAGACTTCCCTGCCATTACTCCTGACAAGGCATAGTCAAGGAGACTGCAGCTTGGTAGAAATCGCAAAGTGGATGAGTGAAGCGCCTGCTCGACTTTATAAGATGAAAAACAAAGGCAGGATTCAGGTGGGATACGATGCCGATCTGACCTTGGTCGATGCACAATTGAAGCGAACCGTGGAAAACGGGAAACTGTTCACGAAGGTAAACTGGTCTCCCTACGCAGGCACGGAATTAACAGGATGGCCGGTTCGCACCATCGTTCATGGTCAGACCGTTTTTGTGGATGGCCAAATCCAGCATGGGATTCGGGGTAAAGAAATTCAGTTCATGGAAGATTGACTCTTCCTATACAGAGAACTTCCTTAACAACTTCATCACTCAGCTCCTAATCGAGATTTGCGTAGAGCCTCGGTGAAGGGACGTCCGTCATTTTCCTCAAGAATCGCAGTCTGCAATCGATTCTCATACACTTTCAAGAGCGTGTAGGTGTACTCTTCGACTCGCTTCATTCGACGAGGGAGTTCATCTTCTTCATAGTGACGACCAGAAGGAATCGGAGCCAACAATCGGTGAAAAATAAATCGTAGAGACGCTTGGGGGTAGTGGATCATGTAAAGTAGGTAGGGGACCACTTGCTTGTCTTGTTCACGTTCCTCATAGATTCGTAAAAACAATAAAACTAAGTGGTAGTAGTTGATCCCTCGGTGGACTTGGCGCTCTACAAAATGTCTGATCGAATCCATGTAGCGTTCCTTATTGAAACGCTGTTGACCTGTATGTGCTTCGTAATAGCGTGTAATCAGAATTGATGAGATGAAATAGCTCCACGCCTTGCGAAACTCTCCCAGTGGAAAGCGTTGACGCTGATCATTGCGTAAAAATTCTTCAGCACAATTGATCAAAACTCCTGTCGTTGAGCGTGTTTGTTGAATCGACGGCAACCGAAATTGAAAATTTCTAAGTAGCTGCCGAAGACGCTGGACATGTTCATCTTCAAGGGGATTTTTTCCTGAATGCTGTTGGTTCAAGCTGATCCAACGATGCAGTCCTCGAAGCGCCTCCCAGAGCTTCAAGTAAATAGAGTTTTCATACTGTCCCTGCAGTTCCTTAACAAGGCCTGACCATTCTTTGACCGGTAAGCTTCTGGGCAATTGTTTAAGCAATTGAATCGGAAGTTGCTGGCGCTCTCGTTGTAATGCTAGTGAAATCGGCTGATTTGGTAACAGAAAAACCAGCGCTTTGCGTTCTTGTTGAAGCTGTCTCATCCGACTTGCCAACTGTTTCAGTATTTCTTCAGGCTCCCAATCCTCCTGACCCTCTTCCAGATTGGCTGCCAACTCTGAAATAAAACCAACCAACCCATCAATTTCTTCCAGCTTATTGGAAGATGCCCTGAGGTAATGTGCAGGATCTTCACGTTCAAACCTTGAATATGCTCGATGCTCATGTGGAAGTAGAAAATGAATTTGTCGATCCAACTTCTTGACCTCCAGCAAACTCTTTTGCAAAACATCCGTTGGATTACGGCGAAAGGCCTCCAGAAAGTCTTTAAAGGCTTGTTCAATCACTTGGTTGATTTGTTTTGATAGGGCCTGAGCTTCCCAAAGCTGTCTCCAGTGGGTCGTCAGTTGAGCCCGGATCTTCTCTCCATCTTTCTTGAGCGAGTATCGGCCCTGCTGTGCAAAACTTTGACACTGCTGGTCCCAGCCTGCGCTAGAAACTTCCTGAGTACGGAGGATGTCCAGCTTTTCAAGCATCCCCGCGCTCACACCCGACTGCTCGCTATCAGCACCCTGCTGGTAGAATTCCATTGGCAGTACGCTCTCATTCAGATAAATTTCTCCAATCAGCTTTGAAAACAGGGTGCGAGTGATGTTGATGATCTGTTCACTAGTCTTGATCTCTTCTGGCAGAATAATAGTGATCGTGTAAACTCTTGAAATTTCATTGAAATCAAGTCTGGAAGCTGGCAAGGGCACCTTCCCTTGCAACTGTAAACCAGACTCAGACTCAAATTCATGAACAGGTAGAAAGCGGATTTGATGATTCGGATCGCGAAGCCTCAGGTCTAGGCTCGCAGAAAATTCGAGGATGGAAGGAATGAGGTGTTTGAGCAGTGTGACTGCCTTCTCCGGAAGTTTTGCTGAGAAGTGCAGGTTTTTGAGAACAAACTCCTTATCAAAAGTTTGCTCCGTTTTCTGAAGATCGTAGTCGCGGAGTTGCTGTTCAAGGACATCAAGGTTCCCAGGACGACGAAACCGCTCTGCAAAAAACTCTTCGCTGAAGCCTGAAACAGCCATGCATGAAGCTCAGTGGAGCAGGAATAATCAGCGCTTGCGAACGGTGGCAATGTCACTATTCCAGTGGCGCAATTCTCGGGGACCTTCCAGAGCCGTCTTCAATTGAATCAATTCCATGAAGGGCTTGCTCTCGATATCAATATCTGGGTAACGCCGGCTGAGGTAACTCCACAAATTCAGAAAGTTTTCATCTTTCTTTTTCTCATTTTCCCGGTTTCGATCTTCCGGAAGGAGATCCTCCCGATGGTACTGCGCATGCTTGCTCATAACAGATTTCCTTGTCAACCGTGATCGCACCCGGAGATGCCTAATTATCCAGCTGTATTCGTTATTGTTAAGATGGTAATCTGCAATCTGCTTGCCTCACCCCCAAGTACTTCTTCTTTTCATTACATACAACTGTTTTTGTTGAATTTTATAAATCGTTTCTAACCCGTACCTTCTTCTCATCTCTCAATATCTTTTCTTCGATGTCGACGTCCTCCCAACAAACCATTGTCCTCAAAGTGGGGACTTATGTTCTTCAGCAACCCAATGGCAAATTGGATTATAACCTGATCCAAGAACTCGCAAAAACGATTGCTGAATTACGCCAGAGAGGCCATGAAGTCTTACTCGTCAGCTCAGGCGCAATTGGAGCCGGTCGGGAACGCTGCACGGTCCTCCCGAACCCTCCGCAAGCAGCAACACCAGGTAAGGGTCGTAAAGAATTGGGCATTCAACAAATGTTGGCGGCCGTTGGTCAAGTTCGACTGATGCAAATCTACTCAGAATTTTTTCAGGAACACCAAATCCTCGTAGCTCAGGTGCTCGTCACTCGGGCTGACTTTGCCAAACGCCAATCGTATCTGAATATCCGCAATACCGTCCAACAGCTGCTGCACTTTGGAATCTTACCGATCATCAATGAAAACGATGTGGTCTCCACAGAGGAGTTACCGTTCTTTGGTGACAACGACCAACTCGCTGTTTCTTTTGCTGCATTGGCAGGCGCTAGTCATCTATTTTTTCTGACTAGTGCACCAGGGCTACTGGTTCGTGAGCAACAAACTGATGGTTCTTTCAACGATGTGGTGCTTCCCGAAGTCAAACAAGTGAATCAGGAGTTGCTTCAGCATTGCCAGCGCCCAGGAACCAACGTGGGTCGTGGAGGGATGGAGAGCAAAGTACGCGCGGCAGGGAAATCGATCTCCTTTGGGATTAATGCCTATATCACTGCCGGGAAAGAGCCCAATACTGTTCTCAAAATCTTGGATGGTGCGCAGGTGGGCACTCATTTCGTAGCTCATGGATCAAAGCTCAGAGGCTACCGCCAGTGGCTCGCGGCAGGAGCGCTGAGTCAAGGTGAACTACATGTGGATTCGGGTGCTGAACAAGCTTTACGAGTGCATAAAAAGAGTCTCTTGCTCTCCGGCGTTTGTGAGGTCCAAGGTAATTTTAGTGCCAAGGACCCAGTCAATATCTTCAACCTCCAGCACGAACTCATTGGGGTTGGACTCGCAGCTCAATCCGCTCAAGCTTTGCGGGTCTTGCTCCAGCACAGTGAAGCCAACGGACATACAAGAGCAGTAATTCACCGTGATGACTTATTTCTGGCAGACGGACATCTCTAGTGGCTCTTTTCCAATGCCAAGTTGAAAAACTTGTCTTCGGTGGAGCAGGGCTGGGGCACTTAAAGGGACAGGTTGTTTTCATTCCAGGCGCCTTACCTGAAGAGGTCGTAGAGATCCAATTACAGAAACAGCGAGGAGATTTTTCAGAAGCACGGCTCGTCCGGATCCTGGAAGAAGCTCCAGAGCGAATCGCACCACAGGAAGATCACTTTCACTGCTGTAGTCCCTGGCAAATTCTTGCTCCAGAATTAGAAGCTTACTGGAAACGTCAGATTGTCCTAGATACCCTCCAACGTCAAACTGTGCTCTGCCACAACGATTTACAGGTGATTGAGGAAGAGCCTAGGTTGGGTTACCGCAATCGGTTGGAATTCCATTTTACCGAAGTGAAGAACCGGCTGCACTTGGCACTTCATGAGCCTGCGAGTCAAAATCCAATTCCTGTAGAAACTTGTCAACTCGGGCTACCCACCTTGCAACGGGCATCTCAGGAATTGATCCTCCTGCTTGACGACGCTCAACTCCGACCAAAGGAGATGGGCCGCTTGGTTTTGCGAGGGAATCGAGCAGGGCAGGTTGTTGCTTTACTCCAGCTGAATGCAGCTGCAAAACAACGTTTAACTTCTCATCAGCGCCACTGGCCAAAACTGGATTTTCAGTTCATTGCTTATTCTGAGAATTTCCCAAAAGAGGCTGTCTCTCAAAGTGAATTGTTCGAATCTGCTGAGAATGCCAGAATCTGTTTTGGCGGGCTAGGTTTCTTTCAAATCAATCCATTCTGCCTGGAATCGCTTGTGCCCGTAGTCGGTGAATGGATCAAAGGAGAAGAGGTCTTAGATCTATATGGTGGGGTGGGAACTCTCAGTTTGCCCCATGCTGAACAGACACAAAGCTGTATGATTGTTGAAGAAAACCCTGACGCAATCCATTTCGCTCAGAGAAACACCAAAGAAATTCCTCACTTCCAGGTCACTCCCTCAAAAGTACAACAAGCCTTGAAACAAATTGGTGGGCAGCAAACTGTTCTACTCAATCCACCACGGGCGGGCATTGCCAATCAGGTTCGTCAGCAACTCCTCAAGGTGAAGCCCAGGAGATTGATCTATCTCTCCTGCAATGTAAGCACTTGTGCACGAGATCTCAAAGACCTTCAGGCCTGCTATCAGCTAAAGTGGCAGCAGGCATTCAATTTTTTTTTCCAGCCACACCACACATCGAATTATTGACAATTCTAGAAAGGAAGAAATGAGAAAGAAGAGGATGGAACTGGGTCAGTAGCATCTTAGACTATAGTGAGCCGTATCGATTGGTTCCGAGTGGACCTCAAGCAGTACCTGTGAGGGGGGACTCACCCGAAATTTCTACGAACCCAATCCCATTTGATGAACGGTATCAGACCACTTGTGAGTATTTGACTTCTCGACTTTGGTGATACTCCTGATAAGCAAGTGCGCTATCTTTCCCCATGAAACGCTTAGCCAAGGCTAGCGGAATAGAAGGCACGTGGACAACAATCAGTCCATCCAATGCATTTGAAAAGTCTCGATCCACGTTGAAGGAGAGGAACTGAGCTCCTAAGCGCAGGTAATGACGTACCAGCACAGGAACACCCTTGTTATCCTGCTCAATCTCCGAAATTAGATTGCTAATTTCTTCTAGATCATTGGGGGTGTTGCTCAAACTGTTTTTTGTTGGGATAGACTGTGGATGTCGGTATGGAGTTCTTGGGCGAACTTCCTGAGACAGGCGGTGATCGAAATGGTTTGCTTTGAGGAAACGAAGTAAAAGATTCTTTGACGTCCTGGAGTAGCTGTGACTGATGCTAACGGGCCCAAAGAGATTCTGGTACTGAGGGTGCTGGACGATGAATTCCCCGATCCCTCGCCAAAGCAAAGATAGAGGTGCTGCCTGTCTTTGAAAGTTAGGATGGATGAAAGAGCGCCCCATTTCGATTGCGGGATTCAGTTCTCCGACAAATCTTGAGCTCAGTTCAAACAGTGAATGAGTGTAGAGTCCATTCACTCCAGCAGTTCTAGTGATTCTATCGGCCAAACCGAGCCGATATCCACCTGCCAACCTGCCCTCTGTCTTACTCCAGAGAAACAGGTGCAGATAGCTTGCGTCATAGGCATCTAAATCCAAAGACTTCCCCGATCCTTCTCCGACGGCACGGAAGGTAATTTCTCGCAACCTGCCAATCTCATGCATCAACTCATCGACCTGAGTGTGATTTGCATAGCCTACAAGAAAATCCTCCGTTTCCACCAACAACTGTTCCTGTGGCAGGCCTTCTACCTCCAAGCTCAACTGATTTCGGGCAGATGCCTTGGCAATTGGCCTTCGAACTGATCGAGACTGACGAAGCAATTTGGGTAATGGAATCCATTGTTTGTGTCGTCGATTCGCAAGGAAGTAAGTCTTGAATCGAAGGTGATCAATCAGTTTTTCGTTGGACTCAAATTCCTGCAACCGCTTGTGAGGAACACCTTTCCCAACGAAAATCTCAACAGAGGACCCTTGCTTGTTGAAAAGTTCTCGGATCAATAACCCGGTCCGCAATCTTGGATGAATCAGACCAAGCAACTGGAAGAGGATGCTGTTCTGACCTCGAAAAAACATCGGCAGGACCGTCGCTCTTGTCATTCGCAAAATTGCTGAAACATGAGGTGTCCACGCTGAATCCATGATGCGCAGTGACTTCAAGTGGAGATAAGAGACCTCACCAGCTGGGAAAATGACTAGCGCTCCCCCTACACGCACAAAGCGCACTGCTTCCCGTAATGTTTTGCTGTTGGCTGGACTGGAAGACAGATTTCCGAAGGGATCGACTGGGAAAATCCAGGGCTGGATTTCGGGGATCTTGTTGAGCAGATAATTGCCCATCATCCGGAAGTCTGGGCGAACTTGCTTCAGTAACGTGCCGAGGACGACAGCTTCAAGCCCACCAAAGGGATGATTGGCAACAATGACGAGGGGGCCCTTGGCAGGGATGCGTTGCAGATCCTCCTCTGAAATTCGAGGCTCAACCTTCAGTGCGCTGAGTGAGGTCTCCCAGAAATTAGCTGATGTCAGGTCGACTGGAAGTTGCTCATATTCTCGATTCAAGCGGCTTATTCCAGTCAGAATTTCTAGCTCGGGAGCCAATCTGTTGAATGGCTTAGGAAGGATCTCACTTAGGCTGATCAAAGGGTCTTCAATGTTGGTTTGCGTTAGCTTACGAACCATCCTTATTCCTCATCAAAAGCAAAAAATATTTATAAAAATTTTGCCTGATGAGTGTTAGCACCTAATGAGGTTTATGTTAGAGAAAAGTCAGCTAGAGATTTTGTTTGATCAATTGAACAGCACGATCAATCTCTGCTTGGCTTAGCTGTCCATCCTTGAAAAAAACCACTTTTCCAGCTCTATTAAGGATGATCACTGCAGAGCTCTCTGGAGCTAATCCCCATGCATTGCGAATCACTCCCTCCTTGTCCAGTACGAAGCCAGGTACGATGTACTTCCGCTTACGGTCTTCCACAGTGCGCTGGACGATACCAGAGGTGCCGAACATAGCATCGTCCAAATTGATGATGTTGAATGTCTGATGGGGATTACCCGGGAGTAAGTCAAACTGTTCCTCCAAAAGTCGATCAATGAAGTCATCATTCAAGGATGCCGCTGAACGGGTCCCAGCCAGATGGTAAATTGTGAACACCTTTCCACGAAGTTCCCGACTGTTCCACGGAACATAGCTGATCTGCTCTCCCTCAAGATTGAGTTTTCCAAATTCTGTTAGGCTAACTTCTGGTAGACTTTGTCCAAGCTTGATCTCAGAGGCAGTGCTGACTCCAGCTGAGAAAACCACCAAAAAAATGAAGGATAATAATTTAAGAATCAGTTGCATCGGTAATTTAAATTGATCATTTCGGGGATACAAAACAGACGGCCTTTACTGACTGTAAAAGCCAAATATTCCAAAACGTGACATCATAAATAATAACTGGACTTATCATTAAACTTTCATTAGTTCATTTTTAGTTCGCAAAACTGCCAACTTAATATTTGCACGGAAGCTGACACCAAGGAAGGTGTACTTAGTGCAGAAGGTTTTGGCGTTTTCCACTTCACCCTTATTCGTTCGAACCATCACCCCTGGAGTCGACGTGAAACAGTTCCTCGAAACTCTTCGCGAACAGCGTTGGGATGACCATCGCTTCTATCACCACTGCCGAATCAACCAATCCCTGCATCTTATTAGTGCTCTATCTTTTCTGGGTTCATATGTGATGCTGTTCATCAACCCAGTCTGGTCTGCAATCGTGGCTTGGACGTTTTCAATGACCACAAGACAGGCTGGACACTTCTTCTTCGAGCCCCACAGCTACGATCATGTGAACCGGGCTTCCCATGAGCACAAGGAAGAAATCAAGGTCGGCTACAACCTAAAGCGCAAAGTTGTTCTGCTCAGTATCTGGGCACTGTTGCCGATGGCAATTTACTTCAATCCAGGCTTTTTGGGAATTCTACCGGAACACAATGATTGGCTTAGCTTCATAGAAGCAGTGGGCACAGCTTGGCTTTATTTGGGCATTGCGGCTGTCTTGTTTCGCGGCATTCAGTTGTTCGTTCAACAGGATCTCAAGACTGGATTTGTTTGGATGACAAAAATCATCACAGATCCTTTTCACGATGTCTACATCTACTATAGAGCTCCGCTACATCTACTGCGAGGGGAACGCTTTGAGCGAGATCCTGTAATGGACATGGGTGATCTTGAGCCAATTCCTAATCACTAGTCTTTTCAGGCCAACCTAGGGTTTCACGTAGAATCTGTAAGCGAATGCTACGATGCGTTAGCTTCGGATTCTGCCACCACCAGCCATCCTCTGACATTTTTTTTGCCGCTGACACGAAGCGGTCCAGAACTGCCTGGAATTCAGTTTCTCCGTAGTTTAGACTGAAAATCAGCCGTCCTGTACCAACCCAGCTGAGAGCCAGTCCTTCGGCACGTAAATAAATTTGGAGTAACCAGTGATAGCGTCCTGGTTGAGTATAGCTGATTGTCCAAACAGAGGACATATTTGTGGCTTGAATAGGGAAATCAAAATTCCTCATGGTGTGGTTGAATTTTTCACAACGTTGATTCCATCTTTCGTCCAGCCCCTCGTAAAGAGCTTGGATCTCGGGCTTTTCAATCTCATCCAGAAATGCCTTCATTGCTGACATCACCACAGGATGGGCATTGAATGTCCCACGAGCAAAGCAGATGTCTGCAGGACGGTTTTCTTTCCAGCGTTTCATCCAGTGATGTTTGCCACAAACCACTCCAACAGGATAACCGCCACCAAGCGTCTTTCCGTAAGTAACGAGATCCGCTTGAATCCCAAAATATTCTTGTGCACCACCAGGGGCTAATCTGAATCCCAGAAACACTTCATCAAAAATCAAAGCAATTCCTTTTTCTGTGCATACTTCTCTCAATTGCTTCAGCCATGATGTGTAGGACGTTCGATCATATTGAGCCTTGCGGCTTCCATCTAGCAGCGTTGAATCTCCAGGGGCATTCCGATTAGGATGGATTGCCTGTAAAGGATTTACTAAAACACAGGCAATATTCTTACGAGATCGCAATACTTGTAGGGAGCGCTCACTCATATCAGCTAAGGTATATGTTTCATGTGGTGGTTGTGGGTTTCCAGGCCCTGGCTGAACATCCTCCCACCACCCGTGATAGGCTCCACAGAAGCGAACAAGATGCGTGCGCCTCGTATGGTAGCGGGCTAGCCGGACAGCTTGCATCACAGCCTCTGTTCCAGACATGTGAAATGAAACTTCATCCATGCCACTGATTTTACAGAGTCGAGATGCGTTACTGGCCACATGCGGATGATAAACCCCTAATGCTGGGCCGAGAGGAACACCTTCTTCTAGGCCTATTCGCATAGTACGCTTATAAAAGTCCGAACCAAAAAGGTTTACTCCATAGGAACCTGTCAGGTCATAAAATTGACAATCATCCAAGTCTGTCAAAATGACGCCATCAAATGACTTTGCAACGCTTCCAACCTTGAGGTGCTCTCTAGCGTAGGGGCTGAATGCAAATGGAATTCGATAAACTGATGTGAACTGCAAATCACTCAGGTGCTCCTTGGCCTCTGTGGTTAAACTAAGTGTTTTTTTATGTTTTTGTAGTGTTCGAGCAAGGCTATTAAATCCATTTTTCCTTTTCTCAGCCACATCATCTGGGGCTCCATCTGCAATAAAGAAAAGCTCTTCACCTAATGCATAACCGGGCAATAAGCGTGCGAGAAATTTTGCTATTCGGGAATGACCCGCTAATGATCTGTGCTTTGCTCGGGACAGTTGGATTCTACGATAAATTTTGGGACTGAGCGCAGCCAGTAGGCTAAGACTAATGAGAGTGGTTTCCAAAAGGTTCCTGGGTTGATGTGTTGACTAAATTTTTACAACTAAATGAAGGACCATTGACAAATTTTCTTAAAAAGCTTGCTCAGCAGGAAGATCTCAATTTTTTGCTGACTAATCGAATTCCTAGAATCACCCTAACTCGTTTTATGGGTTGGTGGAGTAAGCTAGAGCATCCCTGGATTGTAAAAAGTTCCATTGCGCTCTGGCAAACCTTCAGCGATTTAGATCTTTCTGAGTCCAATACCAAGACTTTTAAGAGCCTGCATGACTGTTTTACAAGGGAGTTAAGACCGGGTCTGCGACCGATTCATCCCAATCCAAACATCCTAACCTCGCCGTGTGATGCGATTGTTGGCTGCTCAGGAAAAATTGAAGAGAATCAGATTTTCCAAGCCAAGGGCTTTCCCTACAGTCTCCAAAGTTTGCTGGGAGAGAGTCCATTTAGTCGGGGTTGGGATGAAAAGTTGGAGGGTGGCCATTATATCACACTGCGCTTGACCTCCAGCATGTACCATCGGTTTCATGCTCCCTGTGATGTGCAGCTAACACATGTGACTTATATCAGTGGCGACACTTGGAATGTAAACCCAATTGCCTTGAAGCGCGTGGAAAGGCTTTTCTGCAAGAACGAGAGAATCGTTATGCACTTGCAGACTGCGGCAGCAGTTGATTTTTTAATGGTTCCGGTTGCAGCCGTATTAGTTGCAAGCATGAGACTGCATGCGCTAGATGTTTTGTTGAATCTTCGCTATCAAGGCCCGAACGAGGTTCCCTGCCAATCCAACTATCTCAAAGGTCAGGAATTGGGCTGGTTTGAGCACGGCTCTACAATAATTTTGCTATTCAACAAAGATGTGGAGCCTCTCCCTGAATTACAATTTGGAAAACAGGTACGAATGGGGCAACCCCTCCTGAAATGGACTACAACCAACTAATCTGAAGTAGGCAAGATGGTTGGGGAGTCGAATTCGTTGAACTGGTACCCGAATTTACCACTTTCAATAGGAGCCAGATGGGACAGGAAAGTCTGGAAGCAGGCATCCCAATCCCAATCCATAGAGCTTTGATGAACAACATCTCTATCTAATTTTAAAGCATTGAGGCAGGCCTCTTTGAGATTTTCTGATAATACTCCATCCACTCCTGGCTTCAGGACATCTTGAGGACCAGGAACTGGGAAGGCTGCTACTGGTGTTCCTGAGGCAATTGACTCCAGTAGCACATTCCCAAAGGTGTCTGTCTTAGAAGGAAACACAAAAACATTGCTATCAGCATAGAGTTTGGCCAATTCCTCTCCAAATTTGTAACCGAGCCAAACAGCTTCGGAATACTTTCTCTGCATTGATTCTCGAGCGGGGCCATCACCCACAATGATTTTAGTGCCCGGCAAATCAAGCCTGAGGAAAGCCTCAATATTTTTTTCGACAGCGACGCGGCCTGTGCAAAGCCAATAAGGACGCGGGCCATAGGAATCTTCCTGGGAACGTGGTCGGAAGAGTTCATGGTTGACTCCTCTGTTCCAGATAACCGTCTTTTGGTGAACCCTGTGCTGATTGAGAAGCCGCCCCATCGTAGGAGTTGGTACCATCACTCTTTCCGCCGCCCCATGAAACCACTTTAAGAAGCTGTATCCCCAGGACAGTGGGATGGGTAGCCGTTCTTGAACATACTCAGGAAAGCGAGTGTGGTAGCTTGTGGTGAATGGAATCCTCAAGTGAGATAACCAAATTCTAGCGAATATCCCCAAAGATCCTTCGGTAGCAATGTGAACTGCATCAGGAGAAAATTCCCTCAATATATTCATCATTTTCCAAGGCGTTGTTGCCAAGCGTATTTCGGGATAACTTGGAAGAGGGAAGGTCGGGTAATCTTGCGGTTGAATCACCAGAACCTCGTGATTTTTGGCTCTGCCAATTTCAACCATTGTCGATAGAGAACGGACGACTCCGTTGACCTGGGGATGCCAGGCGTCAGTTACTAGGGCGAAACGCATGGGGTGTATGCCTTTCCTTTAAAATGAATAGCTTAACGAACCTCACTGAGGAACGGCTTCTCGACTCATTTTCTTTTCTTTTTCCTGGTTCTTCAGATTTTTCATCGCTTCGGAAATGACATCATCATCATGATGGTGCCAATCAATAATTCTAAACTCTCCATCTTGAGTTTCTACCAACGCTGTACACGATTCCACCCAGTCACCATCGTTCATATAAACCACGTTGCCAATTTTACGAATTTCAGGTGTATGGATGTGCCCACAAATCACCCCATCGTAACCTTGCTTTTCGCAGTAGGTGGCAACATTCGATTCAAACTTGAAGACAAAGTTAGTTGCCCGCTTAACCTGTGCCTTTAAGATTCTACTAAGTGGCCAATACGCAAAGCCAATCGACCGACGGATGATGTTGATCCAGCGGTTCAGAAACAGCGCGACATCGTATGCTCGGTCGCCTAATGCGTAAAGCCAGGTGTTGAAAGACTCAATTCCATCGAAAAGATCTCCGTGGATTACCAAGTATCGCTGTCCTCTTTTGCTTTGATGTATACATTCATTTGACAGTTCTATATTACCAAACCTCATATCGAAACTGAGCCAGTTACGTAAAGCTTCATCATGATTTCCAAGGATGTAGTGTACCTTGGTACCCCGTTTGGCCATTGTTAGAATACGGCGAATGACGTTAGAATGTTCTTGTGGCCAGTAAACCTTGCGCTTCAGTTTCCAGACATCAATGATGTCTCCAACAAGATAGAGTTGATCACACTCATTGTGCTTCAAGAAATGGCAGAGTTGGTTGGCTTGCGTACCCTTGGTCCCAAGATGAATATCTGAGATAAAAATAGCTCGGTAATAGTCTTTCATCGGCCACGACTCCTTCATGGAAAGTTTGCACTACCAGCAATTTAGGGGAGTAATGTTTAGAAACGATAAGTGTTTTGTTAATTTCCAAAACCTCAGAGCAGACTGGCAAATGGGCAGGGAAATCTAATGTCAGAAGTAGTTGTCGTTGGCGGTGGCCCAGCAGGTCTATCGGCAGCATTGATTTGTGCGAGAAGAGGCCTTGACACAACTATTGTGGAGAAGCGCACTTTTCCTGTGATCAAAGCCTGTGGAGAAGGGTTGATGCCAGGTGGAGTTGATGCCCTGAAGCACTTGGTTCCTCAGGAATTGATCAACAAAATGGAATACCAGAAGTTTTCAGGAATTCGATATATTGCTCCAAACGGTGAGTGCACATCAGGCTATTTTGGCAAAGGCGATGGGTGGGGAATTGAACGCTCTGAACTTTCAAAACTACTCAGTCAGGCCGCTGAACAAGAGCCAAAAATCAAAATCCTTGAAAATACGGTTGCTACATTGAAAGGCTCACCAGAGCAACCTATCGTCCATTTCAATCACCAAACCCTGAGGCCAAATCTTCTGATCGCTGCAGACGGATTACACTCTCCCATTAGAAGTTGGGCTGGATTAAATGGTCTCCCCTCCAAACTAAAGCGATGGGGCTTGAGGCAGCATTATCAAATTACACCATGGACCAATTTGGTAGAGGTCCACTGGTCAAAGGATATGGAGGCCTATGTCACACCTGTATCCCCGAATACTGTTGGCGTTGCTATTCTAAGTCGCCGAGAATTGATATCAAGTTGGCAAAAGCCAATTTCTTTGAAAGAAACAGTACAAGTATTCAGTAATTTAGGACCAAAACTGCTTTTGAGCGAAGCTAAGGATCAATTGATTGGAATCGGTCCGCTTCATCAAACAGTAAAACGAACTGGAACTGGGAAAGTGGTATTGGTGGGAGATGCGGCAGGATATTTGGATGCAATCACAGGAGAAGGAATCAGTAATGCCATGGAACAAGCTTTGCTGGTGGATCGAATACTGGAAAAGCAAAAAGAGAAGCCAAGGTTAGATGAGCTGGTGATTGATTATTCCAACCAACTACCTGCCTTGATGAGAAGCTACTATTGGCTCACTCGGCTCACTCTGCTTTTGCATCGTCGTCCATCATTGGTCAACCAAGTTGTTAAAGTCTTTCAGAAAACTCCTTGGTTGTTCAATTACCTACTGGATTTAAATTCTGCTCGGAGTTTTTCCGAAGCAGCTAGCCATTCACTCCAAATTCATGGAAGAAATCATGGAAGTGAACTACTCAAAGCTTTTATTAGAAGAAGTATCGGAGAGATTAGAAAGAAATCATGAAGGCAAGTGTGCCGGTACTTGGGCCCCGCTTGATCAGATTGAAGTGGAAAAACTATTGGTAGGAGAAGCGGACGGAGAGTGATGGGAGTCATGTGACTCCCGTAGAAATCAGGCGGCAGCTTTTTGCTTCGCTTGTTCCACAAGTTTTGCAAATTCAGCAGGGTTTTCGTAGGCGAGATCAGCAAGTGATTTTCGATCAAGCCCAATTCCTGCAGCTTTCAGGCTGTGCATGAACACGCTATAATTCAAACCATGTTCACGAACAGCTGCGTTGATCCTCATGATCCACAGTTGTCTGTAATCACGCTTGCGAACCTTACGATCACGGTAAGAATACTCTCTGGCACGTTCTACTGCGTCTTTAACAGTTCGCCATAGACGACCGCGGCCACCTCGATACCCTTTAGCGGATTTTAAATATGCATTCTTTTTTTTTGCGAGCGTGTACTGCTCTTTTAATTCGTGCCATTGATCAGGTCCTTTAAGCGTATGGGAGCAATGCGACGACTGCTTGATGATCACTGCCCTCAACATACCCTTTTTGTCTGAGGCTGCGCTTTGCATCATTACTACGCTTGCGCATGCCATGGCGCAAGTAAGCTTTTTTCCGTTTGAATTTTCCAGATCCCGTAATTCTGAATCGCTTTGCCCCACCCTTGTGGGTTTTCATTTTGTAACCAGCCATATTACTTCTTTTTTGATGGGGCGAGAATCATGAACATAGAGCGTCCCTCATTACGGACAGGTTGCTCAACAATCCCGTTCTCACCAATCATGCTTAGGAATCGCTCAATAAGAACCAAGCCCAAATCTTTGTGGGCCATCTCCCGACCCATGAAAACTACATTGACTTTAACCTTGTCGCCCTCTTCAAGGAAGCGAAGAGCGTTTCGCACCTTGAACTGTAGGTCATGATCTTCAATTTTTGGTCGGAGTTTCACCTCCTTCAGATGTATTACCTTTTGATGAACCTTGGCAGCATGTTGCCTTTTGCTTTGCTGGTATTTGAACTTTCCGTAGTCCATCAACCGGCAAACAGGCGGATCCGCCTTAGGAGAAACTTCAACTAAATCAAGTCCATCCGATTGAGCTCTGGTGAGGGCATCAGCAACTGTAATCACTCCAACCTGTCCACCCTCTCCATCAATCAAT
>JACLAD010015186.1_pt1:0-5000 | contig 91114 bp, 73 predicted proteins | sample 8027901 | NCBI WGS metagenome assembly JACLAD01 (sample SAMN15725071, study PRJNA655200) | protist metagenome | isolation source: fluorescence activated cell sorting (FACS) single amplified genomes of... | place: Spain: Blaines Bay Microbial Observatory, Mediterranean Sea | collected... | reverse complement strand
ATGTCTTTCTTGGCAATCGTAATCGCTGACTCGCGAGCTCGTACATAATTTTCATTGTAAACCCGAACAGCAGCCTGACCACGCTCTGAAACAACACCCTGAGCCTGTAATCCTTGAGACCAAAGTCCTAGCGCAATCAGCAAAAAGAGGAAGAGTCTCATGTACTGAGTCCCAGTGAGGCTTTGAGTTGGGCCAACCGCTCTTGCAGAGCTTCTCTCTCTCCACTCAAATTGAAATAGTATTTTACCTTCGGCTCTGTACCTGAGGGACGAACGATTACTCGTGCGTTCTGCTCCAGTTCCAGAATTATCACATTAGACCTTGGTAAGCCGGGTCCGACCTGAATTTCAGGGCTTCCAGGAATACGCACTTGGTCAGTGAGTAGATCGATGATTCGTTCGACTTTCAAACCTGCCAGCCGCTCGGGTGGATTCTCACGAAGTTGTGAAAGTGTCACTTCCATTTGTTGCTTGCCCTCAAGACCACGAAAATTTCGATTGTGCAGAGAGTCCAGATGAAAGCCATATTGCTGATACAACTCTTCTAAGCGCTGGATTGGACCACTGCCCTGAGCCTTGAGTGAGGCCACCATTTCTGCAAAGGCCATCGCAGCCCAGACACCATCCTTATCCCCTGTATGATTTCCCATTAAATAGCCATGACTCTCCTCCATTCCAAAGAGAAATTTCTGGCCTTCCGATTCTGCCTGGAGAGCCACAGACCGAATCCATTTGAAACCTGTGAGAACTTCTTTCACAGCCAAACCATAGTGTTCAGCAATCCGCTTACCCAGAGGAGATGTCACGATTGATCCAATGTAGAGGCTATTCTCTGGCAGCTTTCCACTCTCTTGCAGAACCCCGAGTACAAAATCTAGTAAGAGAGCACCGATCTGATTCCCATTCAACCGAACCCATTCCTGTTGATGATTCCGAACCATCACACCAAGGCGATCAGCATCGGGATCGTTGGCAAGAATCAGTTGATGTTCTGCCTGAGCTTCCGCCATTGGTAGTTCGTAGGCCGCTGCATCCTCAGGGTTTGGAGAAACTACTGTTGAGAAGTTTCCATCAGGAACCATTTGACTGGCAACGCAGTGCACGTTAGTGAAACCACGTTCCTTCAGCAAGCGCGGAACAAGTCGCCCTCCGGTTCCATGAAGCGGTGTGTAGATTACTCCCAACTGCTCGTTCTGAGACGGCTTACCGAAACTCAGTGGAAGCAAATTTTCTAGATATTCCAGATCAATGTCATCTTCAATCCACTCAATACGACCTTGCTGTAGAGCTTCTTCGAAGTCCATCTGAGGAATCTCCGCAATGTCGTCTACACTACGGACCTCATCGATAATCATCTCATCGTCTGGTGGGATAATCTGACCTCCATGTTTCCAGTACACTTTGTAGCCATTGTATTCCGGTGGGTTATGACTGGCGGTCAGGATGATCGCTGCTACTGCTTTTTTTTGCAGCAAGGCATAAGAGACTATCGGTGTAGGAACGATTTCACGGAATAGGTAAACTGGGATACCGTGCTTAGCCAAAACCTCAGCCGCAGCATGGGCGAACACCTCTGAGTTGTTTCGAGAATCAAAGCCAATCACAACTCCTGATGCATCTTTTTCTTGGCGCTTCTCAATGTGGCGAGCCAGCCCTTCTGTGGCCTGCATCACGGTGTAACGATTCATTCTGTTCAGACCAACTCCCATTACTCCACGTAGACCACCTGTACCAAACTCCAGGGTGGTCCCGAAACGATCCCTCAATTCTTCTTCTGTTGCTGTTTCCAGCAATAGTTTTGCTTCTTCACGAGTGGTTTCATCAAAGCAATTGGTCTCAGCCCAATACTGAGCAATCTCACGAACATTCGACATACTACCTCAAAGGGTGGTTAGTGGCTTAGTTCTTCCTCGGCAGAAAGATGAAGAAGCATTTTTTCATCTGATGCCAACAGGCAAATTGGTTGATTTGTTTGGGGATGAATGAAATCAATCTGGTAGGCGTGCAAGAGTTGGCGGTTCGGTAAGTCCCTAGCTTTTAGAAAAGCTTCTCCTTCTTCCAGCCAACGCAAAAAATCTTTCTCAGCCAGTCCATAAAGCTTGTCTCCCACAATTGGGAACCCACTAGCTGCCGCATGTACACGAATCTGGTGAGTCCGCCCGGTCATCGGATGAATTTGCAAGTAAGCACACTCTCCAATGGTTTTTAATTGGCGAAAGCGTGTCTCACTTGGTTTTCCGTCCTCACAAACCGATTGCTTGATCCGAATGGAACTAGATTGATCTGGTCCAATGGGTTTCGATACCAGAATTTCTTCCTTGGGTAATGGGGTGGTGACAACGGCACGGTACTCCTTGCGGATTTGCTTATCACGGAACAAAGCCGCCATCTGTTGAGCCATTTGATGAGTCTTAGCAAATAGCACGACCCCGCTGGTCTCACGATCTAGACGGTGAATCGTGTAGAGTTTCTGCCAACCAAAGCGCTCACGAACAAGGTGCATGAGTGTATTTTTGAAGTACCTACCTGAAGGGCTAGTTGGAAGGTCTCCAGACTTATTCAAACCGATTAGCCACTCATCTTCAAAAAGCACCTCATAATCAGCATCCACAGAAGGTTCAAGCGAATCAGGACGCAAATAGACCACCCGTTGGTTGTTTCGCAGCTTTTGTCCTGCCTTGCCTCGCTGACCATCCACCAATAGATGGCCGGATTTAATATGATCTCCCCACTCCTTTGGACCGTAATAACGAAAGCGCCGGAGCAAAAATTCTAAAAGAGTCTCTTCCTGACCATTCACTCGGGCATATTGGAAACTCAGCTCCGTATGACCCTCTATCATCTGCAGTGACACTACTTCTGCTCCAACAAAGCAGAGCGATCTTTCAACAAGGCTTGAATCGAATAGGCAGAGATTGAAAAAATCCATGGCTCCGTCTGCTGATTCAGCAGTTCTATTTCCTGATTCATCGTTTGATTATCGCTGTTGCTCCTCAATGTAAGACTGATCCAATGCTGTTCAGCAACCTCTGTTGCACCTATCGACATCTTTAGAGATCTGCCATCACTAGCAGTTGCTGTAACTTGAAAAACTTCATTTCGGCCAACTTCTTCAGGGGGAGTTTTGACGGACTTCAAGGCATCAAACTCTAGACTGCGCAAAGCACGAGCCATCTGTTCTACCACAGAAGTGTTGAGTTGTTCGACAGCTTGCTGATCTGACAGTTTCCACTTATCAGTAGCTTCTGCGTTATGTTCCAAGGCGTATTCAATACCTCCTGGGGTTTCGACTTTTAAGACTTGAATGGAAGCATCACCCAGAGTGAAGAGGTTTTTCTGCATCCAGCCAGCTTCTGAAGTCTCAAGGAGGAGTTGCTCCGCAATCAGAAAAGCCGTTTCTTCACCAAAAAACCGGATGTATTGTCCGTCCCCTTGTTCCCTTGGCTTGCCAATCAAAAGTTGCAGCACAGGTCGTTGCTGCTGGTCTATCAAATCCAGACGCTTTGCAGTGCCGTCACCCCCAGCTTCCGGATCAACTAATTCCAGTCAAGGATGTCGATCAGGATTACTGGTCACTACGTCACCGACTTTGGTTTCCAGCAGGGCTAATAGTAAATTGCGAACCTGTTGACTATCAGCAGGCCAGTCCGACTCCCCAACTCGCCATGCCCCATCGACTTGCTTCAATTCAAAGTCTTGATCCGCAGTGCTGACCCGCAGTGTCGCCAACTCCTCAACCTTCAGTTCATCTAGCAAGGTTTTTGGGCCATTTATTTGGTAAGCGGCTCGCGACGAGCCTTGTTCCTGCCAAACCAGAAAAAAACCAGTTGCCGATAAAACCAGTGTTAGCGCAAAAAAATATTTTCCACATACCAACTCCTTAGATTCTTCCGTGTGAGAGCCGATATTTTTAAGACAAATTATAAGATCACAAAATTATTAAGCTATGAGAACACCCTTCAAATTCAAGATCATTTCGTCCCCGAAGAGATTCAAGGGTGTTGCTTCACCCTTCCTTCCAAACTCAGAATTGGTTCATACAGGTCTGGTCTGCGGTCACGAAAAACACCCCAGCTTTGTCGTTGTATTCGAAGCGCTTCCAGATCAAATGACTGCAGCAAAATGGCTTCCTCATCTCTGGGTGCGGTTTGTAGAAGTTCACCCATTGAGCCTGCAATGAATGAAGAACCATAAAAACTAAGAGTGTACTCTTCGCCAGTCTCCACCCCTACTCGATTGGCTGCGATCACTGGAACCATATTGGCAGCTGCATGGCCCTGCATAACTCGCATCCAGTGCGCTTGAGAGTCCCATTCTGGAGCTAAGGGTTCAGAGCCAATCGCTGTTGGGTAGAGCAGAATCTCAGCTCCTTTGAGCACCATACAGCGCGCAGCTTCTGGAAACCACTGATCCCAACAAATACCGACCCCCACACATCCATATCTGGTCATCCAGACACGAAAACCTGTATCCCCAGGTGAGAAGTAGAACTTCTCTTGGTAGCCTGGTCCATCAGGAATATGCGATTTACGATAAAGGCCCAACAACTCGCCATCAGCATCAATCATCGCCAAGGAATTGAAAAATACTGGACCAGCTTGCTCAAAGAAGCTAACTGGCAGAACCACAGCCAATTCTCGAGCAAGCTGCTGCATCCTGAGCAGTGTTGGGTGCTGTTTCACCGGATGTGCACGATCAAAATGTATAGGGCGCTGCTCTTTGCAGAAGTAGTGTGATTCGAAAAGTTCAGGCAATAAGATGAGTTGGGCTCCTTTCGCTGCTGCAATCCTGATCCAATCTTCTGCTCGCTGGACGTTTTCTTCGGTGTTATCTGACCAAGATCGCTGAAGTGCCGCAACAGTCATTGATTTCATGAATTTCCTTGAAAATAGGGCCTTGAGTTCGCTGGGACGAACGGCTTTGGAAGAGCTAGTGACGGCATGGCTTTACTTTTTGCTGATGCTCCCGTAGAGGTAGATTATTTTCTCGCTTGATGCCATG